>Ga0307514_10000106_pt1 | contig 230739 bp, 236 predicted proteins | sample 16_EM_MG_FD_203088 | JGI IMG/M metagenome (GOLD analysis project Ga0307514, IMG submission 203088) | Populus trichocarpa ectomycorrhiza microbial communities from riparian zone in the Pacific Northwest, United States - 16_EM | ecosystem: Host-associated > Plants > Roots > Unclassified... | reverse complement strand
ACGTTTTGGTTATTAAAGCGGCCAATACATTCTAAATGGACTGTAACGTACCAATGGCGCTATTTTACAATCAACAGTAGCATATCTGAATGCGACCATAAATGTGAAACCCGAAACGCGGAACCGGCGATTGGAACTGACGGGTCTAGGCAAACCCGTCGATACCCGCGGGTTGACGGTTACGGGTCCGGGTTTGGCCCGCCAAGAGTCAGCGGGTCGGGTTTTTGGACGGGTCTGGAACCGAACCGACCCATTTTTGCGGTCCAAACCCGGACCGCTGCCGGGTTACCCAGACCCGGTGCTAACACTAGCCCCGGTCCACAAACCGGAGGTGCTAATCATCCCAATGAGGGGATACAATCTAGTACTGGGATTACCCTGGTTCAAAACCCGCAAGCCGGAGATCGACTGGGCTACCGGCTGATCAACTTTATTAAGAACCCCAAGTGGCCAAGGGGAGGCACGCAGATCAGGTATGATAGTGCAGTGGTACGAAGGTCAGTATGACGAAAGTACTAACGTACGGCTGCCAGACATTGGTGGGAGTAAGCCGACGATCAACTCGACGTCGGAGATCTCTGTGGATCCAAATGGACAACCAAGGGAGAGCGGTGAGGACAGTCCTACTCCAGATATCGAAATATTCGGAGCAACTGCATTCGACGATCTCTTAGCTAGTGACGAGACCATCGAGACATTCGCTCTACGAATTGGGGAATGCAGCGGACTACTGAGAGCGACTATGGAGGTGACCACTTTGGAAGATCCAGGTGAGATTGAGACTATTAACCGAAAGCGCTGGATGAGCGAGCAGGGAGCTACGGCGGTAGTTACGGCAGAAGAGGAACCTCCCTGAGGTATACTTGAATGACTCCTACCGGCTGGCCGAGTCATGACGGGAGTTTGCTGGACTAGCGGGGTTATGCTCGTTCCTGGGCGAACCACTTGATCCGCAGGTCCCTGGTTTTCCTTCTCTATCATCTTTCCAAATTCCAAGTCGGAGATAGAAGCTAATGTACAGATGCTGCAGCAGGTACTGTACCTACTGATGATGGAGGTCGTATCCCCGTGAGATACAAGGACTGTGTAGACGTATTCAGCAAAGATAGAGCAGAGACTCTTGCACCGCACCGGTCAATTGACAACGCGATCGATCTGGAACCGGACTTCAATTTACCATATTGTCGAATCTATATCCTTTCGGAAGTCGAGTTGAAAACCCTCAAGGCCTACATCGAAACAAACCTAGCCAATGGATTCATCCAGCGATTATTGTCGCCTGCGGCAGCACCAAGCTTGTTCGCAAAGAAGAAAGACGGCGGACTACAGCTGTGTGTGGACTACCGAGCTCTCAATTCAGCCACCATGAAGAACCAATACCCCCTCCCACTGATCTCGGAGATGCTCGACAGATTGCGATGAGCCCGGATCTTCACGAAACTGGACCTCAGGAACGCCTACCACCTTTTCCGAATGAACGAAGGCGATGAGTACAAAACTGCGTTCCGCACTCGGTATGGGCATTTCGAGTACCGAGTCATGCCGTTTGGGTTGACAAACACACTAGCTACTTTCCAAGTCTATATCGACGATTGTCTACGGCCTTACATTGACGACTTCGCAGTGTGCGACCTTGACGATATACTGATCTACTCGACCAACAAGGAGGAGCACGAGGAGCATGTTCGAAAAGTGCTGGAATGAATAAGAGAATTTGGCATATACAGCAAAGCCGAAAAGTGCCGTTTTGGAGTCTCGGAGGTCGGCTTTCTCGGATTTGTCATTAGCCCCAATGGGATTGCCATGGAATCGGACCACATATCAACGATTGAAGACTGGCCAACCCCAGAGTCCGTCCGGGACGTACAGGTGCTCCTTGTATTCACAAACTTCTACCGGCGGTTGATCAGAAATATGCAAAGGTAACAACGCGGATATCAGATCTACTAAAGAAAGCAGAAAACCCCAGTACGTCTAAACAGGTCAAATGGGAATGGACTCGGGATGCCGAACTTGCGTTTTGGAAGTTAAAAAGGACCTTCACAGATGCACCAATCCTCAACCATTTCGATCCGGCAAAGCCGATTATTTTGCAGAGCGATGCAAGTGGCTTCGCCAGAGCCGGCATTCTCAACCAGTATGACGGTTTCGAGATTCTCAGACCGGTCAACTTCTACTCTTGAAAATGCACAGGTGCCGAACAGAACTACGACACGTACGATCGGTAGCTCTTGGCCATCTTGCAGACTATCAAGCAATGGCGCCAATACCTCGAGAGAACGAATTATAAGGTCCTCATACAAGGCGACCATAAGAACCTCGAATATTTTCAAATGTCAAAAGTGCTATCCCGGCGGCAGGCTAGATGGGCGGAGATCCTCTCTTCGTACGACATCGTTATCGAACACCTGGCAGGTAAGAAGAACCCAGCAGAGGGACCATCGAGAAGACCTGACTATGAGATCGGCTATGAGCATATGAGGGCAAAGCTCCTGGCTACCTTAGCAGCAACTACCATCACCGAATCTTATGATGACCTTCCACCGGAAATCAAGGCCGCCGAAGAGACCGACTTTTTATCCATAGAAATATGGCCAACCTTGGTCGGTGTTTCAACCGCAGATGTGAGTCAATGGAGATCTATTGACGGAGCTCTGACCTGCGAGAGGAGGATATATGTGCCCGCGGCACTCCACAGTAGAGTGACAAGCCTTTTCCATAACAACCTCGAATCCGGTAACTTCGGAGCACTGAAGACTGCCAAGCTCGTATCACGAGATTTTTACTAACCTGCGATGGAGTCAGCGATACGGAAGTACGTTGCCGCCTGAGAGTTGTGCCACCGGATGAAAGCACCGCGTCACACACGCTATGGATTCATCACGCCTCTGTCACCGCCTTCTCGTCCGTGGGAGGGACTCACCATGGGTTTAGTTACCGACTTGCCAGAGTGAACGGCATCGGGATACACCGAGATCCTGGTCATCGTCGACCGTTTGACTAAAATGGCGATCTACCTCCCCCGCAGAAAGGACATTGACTCCCCAGAGCTAGCACGAATGGTCTTCGAACATGTGATCTGCAAACGAAGCGTAACGGACAATATCACCACCGATCGCGGCAAAGGATTCACCAGTCGATTTTGGGACAGAGTTTGCTCCCACCTCAGTATCAATCACCGGCTCCCTACCGCCTTCCACCCGCAGACGGACGGTCAAACCGAGCAGTAGAACCAAACAATGGAGCAGTACCTCCGAGCCTGTTGCCACTATGAGCTGGAAATCTGGGTCGAATTGTTACCACTGGCGGAGTTTGCTTACAACAACTCTATCCACCATTCCACAGTAATGACACCCTTCTGGGCGAACTACAATTACCATCCTACGATGCAGTTTAAGCCTCCCAAGGACCCCATTTTCAGATCACAGGTGCAGGCAGACTCGTGGATGGCAGGCGTAGAAGAGACTCACCGAATTCTCCGGGAAAACATAATCGAGGCTCAGAAGCGACAAACAAAGTAAGCCGGCAGAATAGAGATGACTTTTGCGGTTGGGGGCAGAGTATGGCTATCGACCAGGAACTTGAAAACATCCAGGCCTTCAAAGAAGTTCGATTACAGGCGCACGGGACCGTATACGGTAAGTAAGATCATCAATAAGCATGCTTACAAACTAGACTTACCGAGTAAGATTCGGAATCACAACGTTTTCCTTTTGTCACTTCTCGATCGCTACACACTGCCAGTCTGAGGTCAGCCATCTTCAGAACCGCACCCAATGATAGTCGAGGAAACAGAGGAATGGGAAGTCGACCGCATACTCGACTCCAGGTGGCGCTATCGGAACCTGCGTTATCTCGTCCAATGGGCCGGTTACAACCACATAGGCACCAGCTGGGAGCCGGCAGAACACCGTAAAAACGCCCGAGATCTCGTTAACGAGTTTCACCGAGACCGTCCGGATCGGCCACGGGAGTAGGGGTATAGAGTTGGGGGCGGAGATATGGAGGACACGGAGGCAGTTTGGACGTTTCATTGTACTTGGTTCTTCATTTCCTTGTCTTCTCTTTTGATTGGATTTCGGCCCAGTATAATGGCGTCGGCACGGGTTTTACCACCTACCAATGGAGGTAGAGTTTCCCCGTGCGCTGAATCCCTCGAAAGGTCACCATTGAGGGTACCGATCGGTTGTGGGCCTTATGGGTTTGTACGATTGCGTACGGAGGATGATTGTTTCATTCCTTGTTTCCTTTCCTTCGTTTCTCTTATATACTGGTTTTGGCAGCCCAGGAGGTCTGGCCCTAGAGAGGGGGATAATGTAACAGCGACACGTGACCCGAGGCCGGGTAAGCGCCATTATATATAGATCGCCCGGTATAACACTTAGATCAGTATCGAATATCTTACAACTGTACTGTCCATCTATACTCACTCGCTCTCGTGTGCAACCGTATACTATCTCATACTTCTGCGGCAAGACGTAGGCGTACGTGTCCTTACAGCAGCGTGGAAAACTGCATTTGGAACATAATATAGCCTATATGAATATAGTGGCATACCTTTCCATCTTGCGCATGACCCAGCTATATTCCATCATGCAACGTAGTCAATCGTTAGAGATTTGCTCGATAGACTACTTCTCCTCAACATGGATGACTTCTTGACCTACTCAGAAACCAAACAAGAACATACCAAGAGAGTACTGGAGGTACATCGACAGTTTAAGGAAAACAGCCTTGCCAGTGCCCTTGACAAATGTGTTTGGCATGTCTCCAGGGTTGAATTTCTTGGATACATCATATCTTTGGAGGGAATTGAAATGGCGTTGGACAAAATAGTGACTATTCTGGAATTGCGAAGCACTTAGTACAAACAAGATGTACAGATATTCCTAGGATTCGCAAACTAAAATTGAGGATTCTTTTAAGCATTTGTCAGAGAGACGAAGCCTATTACAGACCTCCTCAGGAAGGGTATTCCAGCTGAGTGGTCCAATGAATGTGCGAACGGAGTTGAAGAGTTCAAGTACGAGGTCACGAAGGATCCACTGTTATAACGTTTCAACCGAATGTGCCAAATCATTGTGAACATCAACGTCCCTGACTTCGCTATTGGCTCTATACTCTCGCAACTTCTGGATAGATGATTTCACCCCTTTGCATTGCACTCCTGAAGGATGGATGGAGCAGAAATCAACTATGATATCCACGATAGAGAACTGCTTGCAATACTGGGTGGATTACTGGAGTGGAGACGGTACCATGAAGGAGCTCACCATCATATTCAAACCTATACACAACATAAAAATCTCGAATATTTTACAACTACAAAGATGTAGAAAAAATCACAACCAAGATGGGCATAGGATCTGAAAACCTATGATTTCAAAATATTGTACCATCCAGGAAGCGCAAATGGAAAACCTGATGCATAAACTAGGGGTTCCGAGTGTCGCCAGGAAGAAGGGGGAGGTAGCATTGAGGAATACGAAAATCAACATATCCACCATGTCCTCAGACCTGAACAACGAATGTCAGTATACGGAAACTTGGTCTGAACATCAGCAGCCGGAGCTAGCCAGTCACCAATCATGGTTTCGTCTCTCCAGTCACGATTAGAACCAATTATCCTTTCCTTCCAGACCTTTCAAGATATTCCTGTCCCAAATTAGCTAAACACATGTACCAAGATTTGATCTTATCTGGGCAGAATGATCAGGAATGGCTTAAGGGATATGATAGGGCATTGGAAGGAAGGGAAGATGCAGATGTCACACTGAAAGATGAAGACCTTTGATACAAAGCAAGGCGATAGCTTCCTGATAGTGCGGATCTCCAGATAATCATTCCACAAGAAGAACATGACTCCACAGTAGCTGGCCACATGGGTCAGGAAATGATCATTGAACATGTACAAAGAAACTTCTTCTGGCCACACCTGGATCAATGGAAAGAAGACTATGTTCGCCCATGTCCCGATTGACAAAAGCATACAGCGGCACCTCCCGCATGATATGCACGACTGCAGCCACTGCTGCTAGCATACAGACCTTGGGATGAAATATCCATGGACTTCACTGTGTACCTATATGTATCAATTGAGTGCTTATCAAGGTGGGTATGGTTGACCACTTCACAAATATGTCACGGTTGTTTCCACTCCCGGATTGAGAACAGCGGGCACCAGCCTTGGTTTGCATATATCTGAAAGTGCAATGGAGACATCATGGAATACCATCTAAAATTTCTTCGTACAGCAATTCGACATGTACAGCCACCATTGCAATGAAATCATCGATATATTAGAAATCAAATCCAAAATTTGATTGTCCTTTCATCCACAACCTGATGGACACACACCAAGTGAAAACCAAACATTGGAATGTTATTTCCAAAAGTACTACAATTATGAACAGGCAAATTGGCACGAGATGTTGCCACTGGAAGAGTATGCCTACAACAAGTCCCTCCATTCCAGGGTCACAATGAGACTAGTCTTTGCCACTTATGGAGCTCACTATCGAACGAATTGCCAAATAGCTGAACTCTTTCAACATCCTACATCTTCGGTCCACATCCAATGGATGACAACCGTTGCTCAGCTCTGTTGTCAGGGACTGGAAAAAGCCAGCGAAACCAAAACAGAGTACCACGAGCAGTAAGCCAAACCAGTACCAGCCGGCCAACCAGGCGATTTTGTTATGCTAATTGGGAAGAACCTCAAATCCAGAAGACCAGCAAAGAAGTTGGATGCCAACCTCCATGGTCCCTTAATTGTTATGAAGGTTAGGTTGCCTAGAGAACGTAAGCTACAGTTTCCCTCACCATGGTGAATAAATACTGCCTGTCATTTATCATTCATTGAACCGATCTGCATTGCTAGCAATCTGGTTCCAAATGGACCAGACTTGGATGCCATGGGTACAGACGAATATAAACTGGGATATGATGTTGAAGGATATGAATACCATATGGGAAATGGGGTAGTGGATACCAAGGGAAGTCAATTCAATAAGGAACACAAGATAGTGTTTTATCTGCTCAAATCAATAGGGTATACAGATGAGACAGACTGGACAGAGGAATGGTATAAGACCTCCAATGATATGGAGCGACCGAGTGAATTCCGTCAACAAACTCTCCAGGCTGCTAATGATAACAGATTATATGTTGGGCTTGTACTTGTCCTCCTGGGAGATATAGTTGTACCAGGAGGTTTTACTGGCAAGCAATTGACTGCTGCATTAAGATATGATTTAAGCAGCAAACTGCAAGTGTACCAGTATCAGAAAAAGAAAGATAGCATTGCAGACAACCAAGAAGGACAAGAAGGCAGTTTTACACCTGTAGAATTGGTCACAGTTTCGGTCTCATGAAATAGTATTTGACCAGTATAAAAGTTTGCGATGAAATCCAGTTCATCAATTAAAACCCCAGAGTATCGTCTGACCAATGACCATCGGGCTGAAATCTCTCGACCACATCTGTAACGGGCGAGGTCAGGCGTAGGTGATATTGGTAACTCAAATGTAATATCGAAAGAGAATACAAAGCGCTCGAGGTTCGTTTCGAGGAAATCAAGACAAGACAAGAGTCGAAGCTGTTTCAAAGTCGTAACTTGCTTTGCTATACAAGAGAACGAGTAAAGAGAGAAGAAAAGGAAACCCTCCAACGCCAACAACACTCTCTTTATATACAATTTGTCTGCCACCCTCAAATCATCCTTCATGCTCCGATGTACCATCCGAATCTCCACCCATGATCTTACACACCATCAGCGCTCTCCTTATCAGTACAACCACGCCACATCATCCGACGTCGCAACACCTCAGACCACTTCCTTATCATAGTACATTATCTCGCCACCCTTTCGCCGCTTCTTCTGCGTCCACCAGCGTCTCCGCCATTCCATAACACAATTCCTTCCACACCCTTTCGTACCTCCGCCATTTCCTCTCAAGTACCTTCGTACATTTCAGCACCGTGACAGTATCCCCCCCTTAGGCTCGAGGTCCTCCGAGAGCTTTTCCCGAAGGTCCAGGTTTCTCAGGATATTGTTGATGGAACTCTTCCACCGCTTGCAGCCCATCGACAAACTTCGCTGGCTCGCCAGTGACGGAATCATAAGCCGTCCATCGAACAAGTTACTGTAACTGACTTCGATATATTCGGCTGTCCTCGACACACGCTACTTGATATTCTTCTTCCACGTCAACCTCAACCGGAGGTGGGGGAAGTACCACTTGTCCTTCCAAAGGGTCTTCCACCACAGGATCCAGAAGCGAAATAGGTTGTACTCGGTGAATCCGGATGGACGCCGGTAGCTCTAACTTGTAAGCATAACGGGACACTTTCTCCTTTAACCTGCAGGGTCCCAGGCGTTTCCAGTCCAACTTCCTAGTCGGGCGGGTAGTTCGTACATTCCGTGCATCGAGCAACACCATTGATCCAGGTTGAATATTTGGTGCGGGAATGCGTTCTCGATTTGCACACTCTTCCTGTATCGCTTGACTCCACCTCATCTCAACTCGCAAATGTTCATGAACCGGTTGCATCGTAGCTTGGACTTGATCGCTCTCGCAGCGTCGTTGATCTCGTTCCTGTGTGGGTTCTCCGGCAAAGGACATCAGTGGATCCACACCCAGAACTGCAAATAATGGGGTACACTTCGTTGACTCCGGCATCCCATTATTAGCAGCAAATTCAGCAAGGGGTAGCCACTGCACCCAATCATCGTGTTGGTGATTTATAAACACCCGAAGATACTGTTCCATCCCAGCATTCATTAGTTCAGTCTGGCCATCTGTCTGAGGATGAAAGGCTGTTGACATCCGTCGGTGAATCCCCAATCGATTGCATATCTGACCCCAGAACGTCGAAGTAAACTGAGGCCCTCTATCGGATACTATTGTCTTTGGTAACCCTTGAGGGCGTACCACCTGTCGAAGAAACAACTTTGCCAGTCCGATCGCATCTATTGTTGTATGGATGGGGATACAATGACGCATCTTCGAAAGCCTATCTACGACGACCCAGACAGCATTGAACCCTTCGCACTCAGGTAACCCTACCACGAAATACCTCGAAATGTCTTCCCATGGTTTCTCTGGTACTGACACTGGACGAAAAACTCCAAACGTTGCATGCCTTGATGTCCTTGATCGTTGGCAGCTATGGCAATTTCGTACATACTGGTCCACCTGTTTCCGCATATCCTTCCAGTAATACTTTCGGTCTAGAAGGTTAAAAGTTTTCGCTCGTCATGGATGTCCTGCCAACGCAGTGTCATGATGCTCCTGTATCAGTTTCAACTGTAACTGGTCTCCCTCAGGTACGTAACACTTCCCTCTATACCATACTTTTCCCTCCTGTTCCGTGCATTCTGCTACTGTAATATCCTTCAAGCTACCTCCCTGGCTTATAGCTTATAATATTTTATTAGGTAGCGGATCATCCATATATGCTTGGGCAAAAAGATCGGATATCAGGGGGACTTCCTGTTCAGGCATATCCTTGGCCGATATCCTTAATTGTTCCGGAAGATTATGTGGTTTCAATACCACCTGTTCAATATTTTTTAATCTTTCATCCCCCCCCTCAGGGAGGTCTCCTGGCCTCCTTGTCAAAGCATCCGCTTTCCCAGTCACCTTCACATTCAGGTCTCCATTCCTCGAGTGCTTTAATAATCGCCATCAGCTCTTTATCATATATATTATAATTGCACTCTGCTGGGGAATGCTTCTTCGAATAATATGCCATAGGATGTAGCACTCCTTCATTGTCCCTTTGTGACAATTGTAACGGGCGGGGTCGGGCGTAGGTGATATTGATAACTATGATGTTGTTATTCGAAAACAGGGCAAGAGGCTCGAAGTTCATTTCGAGGAAATCCAGGCAAGACCAAACAAGACGAGAGTCGAAGCTGTTTCAAATTCGTAACTTGCTTTGCTATACAAGCGAACGAGTAAAGAGAGAAGAAAAAGGAAACCCTCCAACGCGAACAACCCTCTCTTTATATACAATTTATCTGCCACCATCGAATCATCCTTCATGCTTCGATGTACCATCTGAGTCTCATCCCATGATCTTGCACACCACGAGCGCACTTCTTATCAACTCAACCACGCCACATCGTCCGACTTCGCAACACCTCAAACTACTTCCGTATCATAATACATTATCTCGCCAGCCTCTCGCCGCTTCCTCCGCGTCTACCAACGTCTCCGCCTTTCCGTAACACAATTCCTTCCACACCACCAGGAATCTACCTCCATTATACCCAAGTAACTCCGTACCTGCCTGCGCCGTGACGGTATCCCCCCCTTAGGCTCGAGGTCCTCCGAGAGCATTCTCCAGTGGTCCATGCTTCCTAGGATACCGTCGATGGAATTCCTCCACTGCTTGTAACCCATCGACAAACTTTGCAGGTTCCCACGTAAGGGAATCATATCCCGTCAATCGAACCAGATACGGTAGCTGGTTCCGATATATTCGACTATCTTCAACCCCGGATACTTGATATTCCTCTTCGCCATCTACTTCAACGGGAGGAGGGGGAGGTACCCCCTGCCCTTCTAATGGATCTTCGACTACCGGATCCAAGTGCGAAACGGGTTGCACTCGATGGATCCTTATTGACTCAGGTAACTCCAACTCATAAGCATAATGGGAAATTTGCATCTTCACCTGAAAGGGTCCCTAGCGTTTCAAATCCAGCTTTCAAGTAGGGCGAATTGTTCGTACTTTACGTGCATCCAGCCATACCTTTGATCCGACTTGAATATTAGGTGCGGGAACACATCCTCGATTTACGCCTTTCTCCTGTACTGCTTGACTCCGTCTCATCTCAACTCGCAGGTCTTCATGAACCTGTTCCATCACCGCTTGAACCTGATCTGCCTCGCAGCGTCGTTGATCTCGTTCCTGTGTGGGTTCTCCAGCAAATGACATTGGTGGGTCTACGCCCTGAACTGCGCAGAATGGGGTACATTCCGTTGATTCCGATGCACCATTATTGGCAGCAAACTCAGCAAGGGGTACCCACTGCACCCAGTCATCCTGTTGATGGTTCACAAACCCCCGAGGATACTGTTCCATCCCCGCATTCATTCGTTCAGTCTGGCCATCTGTCTGGGGGTGAAAAGCTGTTGACATCCGCCGATCAATCCCCAATCAATTGCATATCTATCTCCAGAAGGTTGAAGCAAACTGAGAACCGCTATCGGATATTATCGTCTTTGGTAACCCATGGAGGCGTTCCACTTCTCGAAGAAACAACTTCGCCAGTCCGACCGCATCTATCGTTGTATGACAGGAGATAAAATGACGCATTTTCGAACGCCTATCTACAACAACCCAAACGGCATCAAATCCTTCACACTCATGTAATCCTACCACAAAATCCATCGAAATATCTTCCCATGGTTTTTCTGGTACTGACAGTGGAAGAAGGACTCCAAACGTTGCGTGCCTTGTGGTCCTCAATCGTTGGCAGCTATGGGAATTCTGTACATACTGATCCACCTGTTTCCGCATCTCGTTCCAGTAATACTGCCTATCCAAAAAGTCGAACGTCTTGGCCCGTCCTGGATAACCAGCTAATGCGGTCTCATGATGCTCCTGTATTAATCGTAGCCGCAATTGGTTATTCTCAGGGACATAACGTTTCCCTTGATTCCACACTTGCCCTTCCTGTTCGGTACATTCTGCTATTGTGATATCCTTCAAGCTACCTCCCTGACGTATGCCTTCGAGTATTCTATTAGGCAGCGGATCGTCCATATATGCTTGGGCAAAAAGATCGGATATCAGGGGGACTTCCTGCGCAGGCATATCATTGGCCGATATCCTTAATTGTTCCCAATGATTATGCGGTTCCAAAACCACCTGTTCCATATTTTTTAATCTTTCATTCCCCCCCTCAGGGGGGTCTCCCAGCCTCCTTGTTAAAGCATCTGCCTTTCCATTCGTTTTCCCTGGCCGGTCAACAATCTCGTAATCAAACCGTGTCAGGAATTCAGACCAACGTGCTTGTCGTCGATTCAGGAGCTTCTTTGTCATAAAATATTCGAGATTTTTATGATCAGTTATCAGCTGTAAGGGATATGCGGCACCCTCACACTCAGGTTTCCATTCCTCAAGTGCCTTGATAATTGCCATTACCTCTTTATCATATATATCATAATTGTACTCTGCCGGTGAATGTTTCTTTGAGTAATCCGCTACAGGATGTAACACTCCTTCATCATCGCGTTGTGACAATACTCCTGTGGACACATAATCGGATGCATCAGTCTCGATGATTACCTCCCTCTCATGATCAAATTGTCGAAGTGCCAGTGCTGTAGTAAACACGGTTACCATCATCTCAAAGGTGAGCTGTTGTTCTGATCCCCATACAAACGGCTCATCCTGTTTCGTAAACCTGGTTAACGGTTCCGCGTTCTCAGAATACTTGGGGATAAACCATCGATAATGATTGCAAAACCCCAGGAATTGTTGTACCTCAAAGATGTTATTCTGCCGTCCGTTCTCCGTCGTCTTCTGTCTACTCCAGTTCCGGGCAGTCTCAACCTTATCCTCATCCATAGAAATCCCTTTTGTCGATATAATCAACCCCAAATACCTTACGGTTTCCTTATGGAATTCGCATTTTTCTGGCTTCAGGTACAGCCCTGCTTCCAGCAGTCATTGCATAATCCACTGAACATGGCCGACATGTTCTTCCTCGGAATCAGTATATATTAGAATGTCATCCAAGCATGCTGAGGCAAAATCATCCAGGGCTTCTCTAAGAGCATTATTAATATAGCCTTGGAAATCCGCTGGTGCATTTGTTGTGCCAAACTGCATTACTGTAGGTTCATACAGCCCATATCTTGTCTGAAAAGCAAACTTATGTTCATCTCCTTCCTTCACCCGGAGCAAATTATATGCTCCTCGTACATCTAACTTCGTATATACCTTGGCTCTTCCAAAATGATTCAACGTTTCTTTTATCAGCGGAAGGGTGTATCGATTCTTTATTGTCTTACTATTAATGTCCCAATAATCGATACAGAATGGTAGCCCTCCTCCTGGTTTCTTTGCGAATAATACCGGAGCTGCAAAAGGTGAGGATGATTCCCACATAAATCCCTTGGACATATTTTCCTCAACTCACTCCTTCAAAACAACCAACTCTGCTCTGGACATTAAATATAATGGTCCCCAAGTTGGTGTTTCTCCATCTTTCAAGCGAACTTCATGATCAATTCCAGGTCGATGTGGTGGTAGCCTATCTGCCAGCACCTTACTAAACAGCGGAAGAAACTCATGATACAGTTTGGGAACAATTTCTTTAAGAGGGCGTTCTTTCAGATCGTTTTCCTCAATTGCTTTATTAATATCGTGTAGCGAGGCTTTAATCAGTGTGAGTTTCCCTTTTTTAACTGTTCGGAAGAACGAAGCTCCATTTATCATAACACTATCCTCTCAAAACGGTCTCAAAGGTCTAATGTTTGGTTCGAATATCTCTTCAGTTTGTTATACTGGTTCCGGGGGTTCCTTCGTAACGCCTTGTACCGTTACTGATGCATCATGGCAATGCGTAATGCAATATTGTGATCCAAACGTAACAGTATTGGACGCAAAACGCACAGCAACATCGTGCAGTCTTAGCCATAGGATTCCGAGGACGATTGGAATATGTTCTAACGTCGTAACGAACATAGGTAAGTTTTCCTTGTATTCTTGTATCTTCATCCCAACTTTAGCAATATGCGTGATATCTCCTGATTCAATAAGTCTTCTATCGATGACTTCTACCTGTTTCTTTTCCTTCAACTCTTGAAGGGTTATCTGATGATGGCGAGCAAAATCTTGATCCATAAATGCAATGCCAGTAGCTCCGCAATGGATTAGTGCATGTATAGGTATCTCTTGGTTTTTCACGGTCAATGAACAGGTTATAACTAAATCTTTGCCTTCCATTGATCCTTCCAATACCTCCACCTTGCTAACCGATACTCGCGAATTTCCAAAACATTTTCAAGCATTTAAAACAAAACTTTTTCCGTCAACCAAAGCGCCATCCTGGTTGGGTTGATCTAATCTTTTCCCGATTCCTCGGCACCTCCCTTGGTTCCTACTTCCTCGACCTCTGCTCCAGACGCCTTGAATGTCTGAGCCTTTTTCCTTGTCGCACATTCCGCTGCCCTGTGGTTAAACCCACCACAGTATATACACCTTCCATCCGCGAACCTCTTGGCCCTTTCCTCAGCCGAAATCCATCTCTTGCCTGCACTGAGATCCATTGGTGCAGGTCCAGTATATCGGGCAACTGTTCCAGCATGGGTAGCTTCAGGGGCCCTCGCGGCAGTAGGGAGCCTGGGGGAAGCGAAACCTAGCCCGCTTCCTTTATTCTGCTCGACTTTCTCCGCGCGCCGTTGTCCAATCTGGTTGTCCCGCTTCTGGCAAACTGTCACAAACGCAGGGAGTTTCTCAGGCATATCGCTATAGGTAAAAGAATCTTTCATTTCTTCGGAAGATCCTATTCTCAGGGCATTCCGAAGGGCCGATGGATTCCAATCAAGATCAGCAGCGATAACTTGAAACTCAGCATAGTGCTGAGAGAACTCACGGTTCTTTTGTTTAATCTCCCGCATCTTTCGTTCGGCGGTGGCTATCCGGTCGGGGTTCCCAAAAGCTGCTCCCAGGAGTTGTATAAAAGCTGGTATGTCTTCCAGCCCTATCGTTCCGCCCTACCGGACATGTGGCAAGATCTGGCTTAAGGCTACTCCCCTCAAGCGGTTGAATGCATACCGCATCTTTGACTGTTCGTCGGGAAAGCTGGCGGGCTTGTGTTGTATAACCATCCGGAGATGAGCAATGCAGCCTCTCAACTGAGTTCAATCCGACCCTGAAAATTCCGGGGAGTCTGGAAATTTCTGGCCTCTGTCCTCGGGAGTTTAGGGGGCGGCCGGGGCTACTCTGGCTGCCAAGGTCAAGGCATTCGCTAACTGCGTCCTCAAACCGCAGACTTCCTCTCCTGATTGCCGTGAGTCTCGGGTCATGTCGTCCAGTTCCTGTTGAAGTTCCTCGCTGGTTCCTGGGACCGTTGATGTCCTCAGGGCTTCGTCCCACTCGTCCCTCAGGGTCTGTATTTGTTGTTCGAGACTGGTGTGGTCGCACTGCGTGGGCAGGAACTGTTTCGTCTGCAGATCTCTAATCTGCCGCTGTAGGTCAATGATCTGCTGTGGATGCTTGCAGACCATTTGTACCAACCTGATTGGTTGGGAGTATTGTGCCACTCGCATCAATACCTCCTGTGTTCGTGTGAACACCTTCCTCAGCTGTTCGAATCCTACGTTGTCTTTGGCGACGTCGATTGGTGCCATGATGGTGCCCTGATCATCGACGGATACCAGGGCCGCTCGGGATTCCGTTGAACATGACATCGCAACGAACTAAGTACATCTACCAGTGCCAATTATATGCGTCGATCTCGGAGTGGGTCGTGGTCGGGGGTACTATCACAATCAGTGGAATCCCAAGAGACATTGCTGTTGTTGCTGCTGCTGCTACGCGTCCGATTGTCGAATGGGTTCCAGCGCAATTGTGGCCTTCGCTATCGCACGGTTCTTCAGGATCGCAGGGAAACCAGGAATGTGCTCCTGTGTATCCTGTCCAATGCGGTCCAAACACAGTGTCGTTGATATCAAGTCCGCCGCCCTCCCTGGCTGCGTCTGTTGAATAAGTATTCCAAGGGGATGGGACAGCTGACTGTTCCCAAAAATAAGCTTCGAGGGGTTCTTTCTCGAAGGATGCTGTCAGTATGGGTTTAATACTCTCGAAAGCGTTCAAATGTTCAGGTTCAAAAACAAGGCAAGGAATTCCAGCGAGATCAAACCAGTTCATTCTTAAAGTGCAGTTACTGTCATACTTCTGCATTCGAGTATGGTGATCTATGCGGGTACTGGCGGATATCAAATCCGGTAAGTCGGAGTAAATCGTCAACCCAATCGTCGCAAACCTGTATCCAACGACCGTTCAGTGCTCGGTAAACCCAACAGGAAACAGAACAAGGTTCGGAACAGTGCTTACACCCTGTCGAGGGATGCAGGCACATTTAATATCAGGTACGATGTTGTAAGACTCATTCTAGTGTAACGGGCGGGGTCGGGCGTAGGTGATATTGATAACTATAATGATGTTATTCGAAAACAGTGCAAGATGCTCAAAGTCCGTTTCAAGGGAATCAACGCAAGACAAGACAAGACAAGAGTCGAAGCTGTTTCAAAGTCGTAACTTGCTTTGCTATTCAAGAGAACGAGTAAAGAGAGTAGAAAAATGAAACCCTCCAATGCCAACAACCCTCTCTTTATATACAATTTGTCTGCCACCCTCGAATCATCCTTCATGCTTCGATGTACCATCCGAGTCTCATCCCATGATCTTATACACCACCAGCGCACATCTTATCAACTCAACCACGCCACATCGTCCGACGTCGCAACACCTCACACTACTTCCTTATCGTCATACATTATTTCGCCACCCTCTGGCCGCTTCCTCCGCGTCTACCAATGTCTCCGCCTTTCTGTAACACAATTCCTTCCACACCACCAGGAATCTACCGCCATTATACCCAAGTATCTCCGTACCTGCCTGCGCCGTGACAACAATACTCCTGCAGACACATAATCGGAAGCATCAGTTTCAATGATTACCTCCCTCTCATGATCAAAATGTCAAAGTGCTGGTGCTGTTATAAACGCTGTTACCATTGTTTCAAAAGCCAATCGTTGTTCTGCTCCCCATATGAATTGTTCATCCTTCTTGGTCAACCTTGTCAATGGTTCCGCTTTCTCTGAATACTTAGGGATGAACCGCCGATAATAATTGCAAAATCCGAGCAATTGTTGTACTTCAAACATGTTATTCAGTCGTCCATTCTCCGTCTTCTTTTCCCTGCTCCAATTCCGTACAGTTTCAACCTTATCCTCGTTAATAGAAATGCCTTTAGTCGATATAATCAACCCCAAATATCTCACTGTTTCTTTATGAAACTCGCATTTTTCTGGCTTTAAATATAATCCTGCTTCCAACAGTCGTTGCATAATACACTTAACATGGCCAACATGTTCCTCTTCGGAGTCACTGTATATTAATACATCATCCAGATATGCTGAAGCAAACGCATGCAGGGCCTCCCTAATGGTATTATTGATATACCTCTGAAAATCCGCCTGTGCGTTTGTTGTGCCAAACTACATAACTGTAGATTCATACAGGCCATATCTTATCCGGAAGGCTACCCTATGCTCATCTCCTTCTTTAACCCGATGTACATTATACGCCCCTCGGACATCTAGCTTAGTGAATATTGGAGCTTTCCCCAACAGATTCAACGTTTCTTTAATTAGCAGGAGGGGGTATCGATTCTTTATCGTCTTACTATTAATATCCCGATAATCAATACAAAACCGTAGCCCTCCTCCAGGTGTCTTTGCAAACAACACTGGAGCTGCAAAAGGTGACGACGACTGCCGAATGAACCCTTTGGACATATTCTCCTCAAGCCATTCTTTCAGAACGACCAGCTCCGCTCTCGACATTGAATACAATGGTCCCCATGTTGGTGTTTCTTCATCATTTAAATGGACTTCATGATCAATTCCAGGTCGATTTGGTGGTAGCCTATCTGCCAGCACCGTATTAACCAGCAGAAGAAATTCATTATACTGTTCTGGAACAATCTCTTCGAGAGGGCGTTCTTTCAGATTTTTTGCCTCAATGGCTTCATTCATATCGTATAATGAGGCTGTAAACACTATCAGTCTTCCTTTCGTAACTGTTCGGAAGAATGAAGCTCCATTTAGCATAGCAATGTCCTCTCGAAATGATCTTAACGGTCGAATTGTTGGTTCAAATATATCTTTAACTTGATATACTGGTTCCGGAGGTTCCTCTGTAACTCCTTGTACGATTACTGATGAATCATAGCAATGCGTGATGCAATACTGTTACCCAAAGGTAGCAGTATTAGATGCAAAACGCACGGCTACATCATGTAACCGTAGCCAGGGGATTGCGAGAACAATTGGATAGTGTCCTAACTTCGTAATGAACATTGGTAACTGCTCCCTATGATCTTGTATTTTCATGACAGCCTTGGCAATATGTGTGATATCTCCGGATTCAATAGGTCTTCCGTCGATGACCTCGACTTGTTTCTTTTCCTTCAGTTCTGGAAGTGGTATCTGATGATGGCGAGCAAAATCTTGATCCATAAATGCAATGCCACTAGCTCCGCAATCAATCAGTGCATGAGTAGGTATCTCTTGGTTATTCACGGTCAATGAACAGGTTATAACCAAATGTTTGCCTTCCATTGATTCTTCCAATACCTCCACCTTGCTAACTGATAATCGCGAAATTCCAAAACATTTTACAGCATTTGAAACAAAACTTTTTCCGTCAACCACAGCCCCATCCTGCTTTGGTTGACCTAATCTTTTCCCGGTTCCTCGGAACCCTCGTTGGTTCCTACTTCCTTAACCTCTGCTCCAGACGCCTTGAACGTCTGAGTCTTCTTTCTTGCCGTACATTCTGCTGCCCTGTGGTTAAACCCCCCACAATATAGACATCCCCCATCCCCAAACCTCTTGGCCCTTTCCTCTGCCAAAATCCTTCTCCTGCCTGCGCGGAGATCCATTGGTGCTGATCCGGTATGTCCGGGGACTGTTCCAGCAGGAGCCATTTCGAGAGCCTTCGGGGAAGAAGGGGGCCTGTGGGAAGCGAAACCTATCCTGGTCGCTGTATTTTGTGCTACTTTTTCCGCACGCCGCTGTCATATCTGATTGTCCCGTTTCTGGCAGACCATTACAAATGCCGGGAGTTCCTCAGGCATATCGCTATAGGTAAAGGAATCTTTCATTTCCTCAGACAGCCCTATCCTCAGAGAATTCCACAGGGCCGAAGGACTCCAATCAAGATCGGCGGCAATAACTTGAAACTCAGCATAGTACTCAGAGAAATCACTGTTCTTTTGTTTAATCTCCCGCATTTTCCGTTCAGCGGTGGCTACTTGATCGGGGTCCCCAAAAGCTGCTTCCAGGAGTTGTATTATAGCTGGTAGGTCTTCCAGCCCTATCGTTCCGTCCTTCTGAACATGGGGCAAGATCTGGCCTAAGGCTATTCCTCTCAGCCCATTGAATGACTTCCGCATCTTCGACTGTTTGTCGGGATATCTGGCGGGTTTGTGTTGTATGACCATCCAGAGTTGAGCAATCCAGCCTCTCAACTGGGTTCGATCCAATCCGGAAAAGTCCGGAGAGTCGGGAAATTTCTGGCCTCTGTTCTCTGGAGCCCGGGGAGCGGCCTGGGCCGCCCTGGCTGCTAACATCAAGTCATTCCCTAACTGCGTCCTCAAATCGCGAACTTCCTCTCCAGATTGTCATGCGTCCCGGGTAATATTTTCCAGTTCTTGTTGAAGCTCCTCGCTGGTTCCTGGAGCTGTCGTTGTTCTCAAAGCTTCGTCCCGCTCGTTCCTCAGTACCTGCATCTGTCGTTCGAGCTCGGTATGGTCGCACTGCTGGGGCATGAACGGTTTCGTTTGTAGGTCCGTAATCTGCTGATGTCGGTCGATAATTTGTGGTGGGTGCTCGCAGACCAACTGCACCTCTCGGATCGGTTGGGAGTACTGCGCTGCCCGCGTCCATACCTCCTGGGTCTGTTCGAAAGCCTCCCTCAACCAATTATACCCCACATTTTTGTTGTCCATGTTGATGAGTGCCATGATGGTGCCCTGATCCTGGATGGATACCAGGGCCGCTCGGGGTTCCGTTGAACTTGACATCGCAACGAACTAAGCACATCCACCAGTGCCAGTTATATGCGTCGATTTCGGAGGAGGTTGGGGTCGGAGGTACTACAACAATGAGCGGAATCGCGAGGGACTTAGCTGTTGTTGCTGCTGCTGCTGCGTATCCGATTGTCGAATAAGTTCCGGCGCAATTATGGCCTTCACCATCGCACGGTTCTTCAGGATCGCACGGAAACCAGGAGTGTGCTCCTGTGTACCGAGTCCAATGCGGTCCAAACACGGGATCGTTAATATCAAGTCTGCCGCCTTCCCTGGCTGCGTCTGTCCAATAAGTATTCCAAGGAGAGGGGACAGCTGACTGTTCCCAAAAATAAGCTTTGAGGGGTTCTTCCTCGAAGGATGCTGCAAGTATAGCTTCGATACTCTCGAAAGAGTTCGAAGGTTCAGGTTCAAAAACAACACAAGGGGTTCCAGCGATATCAAACCAATTGGTTTGGGAAGTACAATTACTGTCGTACAGGTGCATTCGAATATGGCGATCTGTGAGGGTACTGACGGATATCAAATGCGGTAAGTCGTCGTAATTCGTCGACGCAATCGTCGCAAACATGTATTCAGCGATGATTCGATGCTAGGTAAACCCAACAAGAAATGGAGCAATGTTTGGAACAATACTTACACCCTGTCGATGGATGCAGGCACATTCAATATCAGGTACAATGTTGTAAGACTCGTTCTAGTGTAACGGGCGAGGTCGAGTGTAGGTGATATTGGTAACTCAAATGTAATATCGAAAGAGAAGACAAAGCGCTCGAGGTTCGTTTCGAGGAAATCAGACAAGACAAGAGTCGAAGCTGTTTCAAAGTCGTAACTTGCTTTGCTATACAAGAGAATGAGTAAAGAGAGAATAAAAAGGAAACCCTCCAACGCCAACAACACTCTCTTTATATATGACTTGTCTGCCACCCTCGAATCATCCTTCATGCTCCGATGTACCATCCGAATCTCATCCCATGATCTCACATACCATCAGCACTCTCCTTATGAGTACAACCACGCCACATCATCCGACGTCGCAACACCTCCGACCACTTCCTTATCATAGTACATTATCTCGCCACCCTTTCGCCGCTTCCTCCGCGTCCACCAGCATCTCTGCCTTTCCGTAACACATTTCCTTCCACACCCTTTCGTACCTCGGCCATTTCCTCTCAAGCACCTTCGTACCTTTCAGCACCGTGACAACATCATCAGCAGCCACCCGTCTGTGTTTTCACCATTGCAATGGAATGTTGATATAATTCAACTACACATCACCATATCTCTGCCGACAAAGATAAAGAATGCCACCAGCTATCGTCCCAAACATATGAACCAACTGAGGATGGCGATTCGGTGTAACCAGAACGATTGAAACGCTTCAGCAAGATTTGAAGCAAGGTTGTAGAAAGGCACCACTCGTGAGATGATCCGGAAGACAGCAGCCTGATTGATATAAATGAATCAGTCGTTGATTTATTGGACAAATAATGTTAGCAGGGAAAAACAGGCTGTGAAAACTGATACCATGTGGTTATAGGAAGTTCAGTCTGACTAGATCTTATGGCAAGGGGATTGGAGAACCAGAGGATAGCGAGTTTGTCTGTAGAGAAATGCATAGTTGGAATTAGCAGTTAGAGCGTAGAGAAAAGATTTATAAAGACCTATCGAGTCTCCACTGGTATAGTGCACAATCTTCCAATGACAGAGGGCAACCCTTAACAATCTATTCCGATTGAAAAGCTATTCTACATTTATTCTACTATGGTTACTTTCAGCCACTGAGTGAAGAGTACAAGCGAAGCAGCAAGTAGTCCTTCTATAGGTCCAATATCATATATGATATCAAGCCATAATTGGTGGAGATTTAGGAGCGATACTTCTTGTTGAGTGTATCCTGGAGTGGATTCCTCCCGGGTTGCATAAAATGACATCATTGATTCTCTGTTATAGTCGGCTGTGCAGATTTAGACCACCTCATGTTCAACAGCTATTCGGAGTGTGAATACGTGGAATACAAATCGTCTATTTATAAGCTCTTATTCAATCCTGGAACATAGTTTCATGTGCAGAATACCACATTTGATCAAATGAATGTTATTCATTACGGGATAGCGATATCAATTGAAGAAACATCAACAGATTCTGCGGAAGTAGATACTGCCTAAATATCAACCCCGCAGAAAATAAGACCAAATACCAGGTGAAATCATTTATTGGATATATGTTGATATCAATTGTGAAATATGTATTATCTGTGGTGTCTTTCTACTCATTCACTAGACATGGAACCATTAATTTCAACCATACAGAGTATGACTAATCATCCTAAACCAATGGAGCACAAATCACTATTGGAGCAGCAATCAATGTATTTGCATCAGCCATTATACTTGGGCATTTCTCTCATTGAGGAGAAATTGTGGTCCAAATGGATACATCAGATTGCGTATCAGCAGATATGTATTCACAGCAATTCAACGAAACAAACTTTCCTCGTGTGGGGTATTTCTGAAAGACCCATCCAGAGTCTACAAGCTGTGTTGATTTTTACGAAGATGTGGTTATGGCAATCAATACTCTACCCTACAGCTTGAGCATTCAATTTATGTAAAACATGCTGCCAGTCCTAATATTGAATAATTCCCGGAAACTTGAATATATTATGATTGAGAAGTGTTTTAACCTGTCACAAGCCCAATTGTTGGAAATGCTGTGTCATGTCAATTATACAGTCATATATAGACAAGGAAGGCCCAACACAGATTCAACCTTGTTAACAACATCGCCTGCACACAGTGCTGAGGAGGGGGTTGAATTAGTACTGCAGGAAAAGCAGATGGTTCGAATGCCAGTGAACATTGTGGACCACTGGTATTTAGCTGTGCATTGTATACATATTCCAGGCCATAATTCTAATGATCATCTCTTAACTGAAGCATATTTGACTATTCCAACATCAGGATATATTATTGAATTAATCCAGAGAAATGAAAGTTTAAGGGAAATTAATCAAGTAGTGTACACAGAGTGATTTACAGCAGTGTGTGACAGAGAGATATTGTAAATGGAGATGAATTCAAAGGTAAGGCAATGGTCAATGCAACATGGTTATGTTCAACGGCAGCTAGAACTTCCTCATCACACAAAAACAGTTCATCTTTGTGATGTCAAGTAAGACTGGAAGCAGATCTATTCACAGGTTAACTGTGCCATATGAAATGGATAGAGTTGTGAAGGTCACAGAGATCAAAACATTCAACATATGGAGTTCTTTGATCACTGTCTGGACCTGGAACAGCCCACAAGGACATCTATCTAAAGATAGCTGTTCAGTTGCTAGAGTGCAAAGGGTTGGATGCTACTTGGGTAGTCAAAAACTGACTTTCCAAAATACAACATTATATTCAATGCCACTGAATGGTCGACACCATTGGTTTGGCGTAGGATTGGTAATGTTATGTGGTATTACTCCATTGGTTCCCAGAGACCATTGTGTCAGATACAGGACCCCAGTTTGCTACAGCATCTTGGAACCTGCTGTGTAGTCACTTGCCAAGAAAGTGGAAGTTATCTACTGTATTTTCCCCACAAATGAATAGATAGATTAAATGACTGAATGCAAGCATAGAGCATAATCTAACCATGTTGGTAAACCATCGGCAGGACGATTGGGTGTAGTGGCTACGTATAACTCGGTTGGAAGCAAATACTCTCACCACAGAAACTGCGATGTCCATCGCTATCTTTGTGGTTCAGTGTTGACCCTCAGCTGACAGTTTCAGATTGCCCAGATGAAAGGCTGGATGATAACTAGATGGATGCTAATGTGAAATAGAAGCCAATGCAACAAGTTCTTGAACATCCACAAGTGGAGACAATGGGGAGTGATGCCATACAGCAAGGAAAAGCAGCTCCATCCTGAACACCAGCACCCTATCTAGAGGTAAGCATGAAAGGTGGGTTGGATACGCGAGGTGTCCTAACAGCAAAATGTATGTGGATGTTGGATTGCAAATGACTAGGACCACATCATGTTGTTTGACAGGTCTCTCCTTATACGGTTGAATTGCACCTCACTGTAGCAGTTCGGACTAATACTATACAAGCTGTTTCACTATGCGATTCTGTCTTAGAAGATTCGTTTCCATGCCAAAGTTTGGAACCCCTGCCACTATTTGAGGTGGACGGAGAACAAGAGAATCCAGTTTCTCATGTGGAACATAGCCGTGGTTAGAGGAGTAAATAACAACATTTCATCCGGTGGACAGTTATAACTACTTGATATGGGAACCGGTCAAGTTCATTGATGGGTTGCAAGAGATGGAAGAGTTACATAAACTGAACTCTTTCAAACAAGGACTGTTGGAGAGTTTTTCGGAGGCGGTTGAACTTACAGACGAGAGACTCTCACAGCTTGGGTTTACCAGTGATAAAGAATACATTCAGGTACAAATGCTTGAGGGAGATGTGGGAAGTGGGTGACATTGAGGAATGTGAAGATGCCATAAGAATGTTCCTAAGTGGAGGCAAGATCATTTGGTATGAAAAAGCAGTGTTTCAATGTATCATGATGTCGGAGGATGTGGTGTTGTTGCACCGGGAAAACTGACCTCACGCGAAGCGTAACTCATAGAGAAGCAGTTTTTGGGACAGTAATTCATAGCATATTTGACCCGTGGCACTATGAAGTCCTCTGGACTGACGCGTTGACTAGATTACTATGATACGCATGCGATTTTGTACCCTTGATACTATTGATACTATACATCATGCTGCATTGCAAACTTGTAGCCAAGCTGCCAAATCCACGTCATTGCACGCTCCTAAGTACGCTCTGAAGTACACTTCTGATTGCACTCGATTGCACACTCCCAGCCTGCTTGACTGTACGCTTGCAAGTAAGCTCTCAAGACACTCCCAGGTACACTCCCGGGCATGCTCTCAAGGACGCTCCCAATTGCACTCGATGGCACACTCCCAGCCTGCGTGACTGTACGCTCCCAAGTAAGCTCTCAAGACGCTCTCAAGCACACTCCCGAGCACGCTCTCAAGTACACTCACAATTGCACTCGATGACAAACTCCCAGTCTACTTGGCTCTACACTCCAATATACACTGTCAGGAGGCAATACACTCCCAATCTCGCTTGATTATATGCTCCCATGTATGCTCCTGGGTGCTCGTTCCAGAGACTAGCTGAGTTGCAGGCACCAGGCACCGGGAGGCGTGAGGCAGGTGGCGTATGGTGGGCTGTGTTTGGCGGGCGGCGTGTGGCGTATGGCGTGTGACAGGTGGCAGCCGGAGTACGGCGGCCGAAATCATGACGTCGGTCGATGTCATAGTCTGAACCTTATCTTTAGCGCGGCCACCACGACAAGATCTCACAATGCCTCACGGTCATGGTGTTGACAATTGTAGCCATAGATTCCGCAGGAATGGTATAGAATTGGATCTTGGGGGGAGCCGATCTCCGACTCAGATTTTCCAGCAAAATCTGCTGCTCGCTTCCCATCTATTGTGGGCGTATGTGTGTGTATTCGGTCCGGGGCTGATGGTGGTGATGGCGATGGTGGTGATGGCGACGGTGATGATAGCGATGGTGATGATGGAGATGTTGTTGGCAATGATTCCACCAGTCCGGACGGACCTGGTCTCGAGTAGGGCTCAGTACGGTCCGGTCCAACCGTTAGGTCGGACTGGACCGAGCCCAAGACTGGCAGTCTGTGACTGGACCGGCTTGGTCTGGACCAGTCCGCGCACACTTGTAATTTCGACATTGTTTTGTAGTCAAGAACCACTGAAAACATGACTCATCCTCACATTTATCACCGCACACCTCCGGAAACCCAGTCTGGGTGAAATTCTGACAGTTCTGACAGTATATTTGGTGCCGTCGAGATATATTCCACCCATTAAAAGACTGATACAGTGAAAAAATACCCTAAACCTGGACACTGTGCTGGACTGGTCCAAATCAGTCCAGGCCAGTTTTGTTTGTTTGTTTGTTTTATTCATACTGTATGCACTCTAATTAGAGTATGACAGGACCCAATATCCCCTCAGTCCAGGCCAGTTCAGTCCAGGTCCAGAAATAGTGGGGATTGGTCACATTCCGGTCCAAAAATTACTCGGACTGGATTGGACTGGACTTGGACGGACCCGGTCGGGACTTGGACGGACCCGGTCTGGACTGGTCCAATGCTGGACTGGTGGAATCATTGGGTGTTGGTGATGGTGATCATAGAACTTGAAACACTTAGATAAGTAGGTTGGCTACGTCAACGTCAGTATCAAAGTTTCCACACGCATAGAGCCTTCTGTTGGCCAAAGCTTCCACAAACTCAGAGTTTTCCATCGGCCAAACCTTCGCATGGAATACTCTAGTCCACCCGAAGCACGGCTCTCTCAAACGCGGCTCTCTCAAGCAGGCTCTCAAGTCGGCTATCAGGCAGGCTTTCAAGCAGGCTCCCAAGCAGGCTCTCAAGCGCCGGCAGCCTGTAAAGTGGACTCGCAGCGATAGTGTGTACAGTACCGGTATAACAGCGAAGACTCCAGGCAGTAACGACAGGTATAGGTCCATCTCCGGCCGCCAACCGTATATAGGTCCATAAGCCCACGCGGACATCTCTATGAATCGATTATAGATGACTATAGGCTGCGCGTCGCGCAGGGGTCCACGGGAAGCTTGCTATGAGCTGCGCGTGTGCGCGTGTACGCGTAGCGCAGCCTATAGTCGATTTGCACTTTTGCCGATGCTGTATCCCTAAGTGATCAGTTGGTGGTGTGTAAGATGATGCGCGATGATTCGGATTGTACATTGAATCATGGCACATAATTTGAAAGTAGCAGATGGTATGTATATAATGAGAAGTTGTTTGGTATTGAAGGATTTCCTTTTCTTCTCTCTTCACTCGTTCTCTTGTATAGCATTGCAATAGTTGACTCAGGAAATGTCTTGAACCCACTTACTTGTTTTCTCAATACGAATTTTGAGTCTGAGTTTTCCCCTTCACATTTTAGTTTCCGATATCGCCTACGCCCTATCCCACCCGTTGTGGCTATTGTAATAGTTGTTGGTTGATGGTTTGATCGAAGTTTGTTTGACTTTTTTTTTAGATTCCCGGATCTCCATGCTCAGGCTGTGGTAGAGGGATTCCACTGCTTACTTTTGCAGGGGTTTGAGGAGGGATCAATTGCATTACTTTTGCTTCACTTCACTTTGATTCATTGGATGTCTTTCTTCCTTTACAGAGTATTGTGCTAGGGGGAGTTCTGCCAGATAGGTCTCCGGCTTCTCAATGCTGGAGAAAAGTCTTGTTTGGCGGAAGGTAGGTTTTTTGTAACCGGAAATTGTGATTCACCTGAAGCGCATATACTTAGATGTGTACACATTTGTACTTGTGCTCTCGTATGTATGTGGCCTTTTGGCCCTTTTAGATAGGATATAATCAAGCTTCGCTATCTCTACTGTGAACAACCGGCCCCGCAAATCACTCAATTGATTAGCTCATGATGCGAGTGATAGTTTTGTGATTTAATAATAAGTCCATCTGTCATCATCAAGGGGTCTCACACCGTTTTCTTGATTAATGAAGCCATTTGGGATGGAAAACCCATAACAACACTGTGGCATCCTCTGCTACGGCCATCAGATCCCCGATCCGGGCACTGGGTGTGTCTGCTCATGCCACACCCTGGACCAGGTTTTAGGCCCCGAAGAGACTGGCGGGTGCCAAGGCTATTGGCAGTGAGGGTAATGTCAGGTATGTCAATTTTCACTGGTAGTTGTAAGAGGATTCGCCGGCATTTGGAAATATTTACCGGCATTAGGAGGAACCACGGAATTGCGACGGACAGAGACACGCCCGGTATTCCCGGGAACGGGAATCCGGAAAAATGCACTACGCCAGCTGCTAGTAGTACTAAATTATATTGTAAGTAAGGAAGGATGATAACAGTTTGTGTTGTTACATAGTAAGGCTTATGACTGCAGTGCAACCGAAAATTTAACATCTCTCGGAGATGCAAAAATAGATCCGGAATTAATTTCGGGGACCCATCAGCCAATATCTATAAGAAACCTCAACGCTCAATTGCTTAACTTGGATACTTCAGTGAGCAACCGTAAATTTCTGGTCATTCTAGTTAACTTAGATAAATCGCGTTTTCAGATTCACTGTCGCCCACCAGAAACATAAATTCTTTGCTAGATCACAGCTCAAATTAAGGACAATATTGGGCGTAGTCTAACTTAGCTTTGTGTAGTTTTAGTGTGTCCTGATAGAGTTGTGTCGTGGTCGCTAAGGGAGAACGCTGCAACACAATGCGACGATACAACACAGTACAAGTCTGAAATCAGGAAAAGACATGCTAAATTAACGGTAAATATATATTTTTTGTTTTAAAATAGCTTGTATGGGTCCAGATTGTGGCTGCTGTGGTGTTGTTCTCACCATTTGTAGTTGCCAGCTTCTACAAAATTTATTGACTAGTGTCTAGCCGAGTGCTAGCTCGCATCTCGGTCCAGTGGCTCAAGCTTGCGAGGCTGCGTTGAATAGGCGCGCCACACATCCACCAAAGTCTAGGCAAATTTTCGCTCCGATTGTCACCCAACTTTGATGTGCACTTACCAAACTCTCGTTGTGACGCCAAGGGCGTTTATGATCGGGAGTCCCGAGACTCAAAATCCGACGAGTAGTGCAATTGTTTCTCCGTGGTAACGCATAGGTTGCAAGGCACCTCGACTCGGAGGCCTCCAAGTCATAAGACACCGCTGCGGCATTTAGATCTTCGTGTCTGCCTAACAAAACAAAAGGAACATTATCCGCATATGAATATCGAAGCCAACATGCCAAGTAACGCTGTGATGATTCACAGTACCCAAACTTATGCAATTGGCTTGTGTACCCCACATAGTTGACAGGGAAATGCATTGAAAAAGAAAAATGCGAAGGTATGTTTTGACACTGCAACCACCTCAATCAATGACAGCGTCTTGGTTTGTCCACGTATTTGCCGCTAGAACTGTGAGGAAACTGCTGACCACGCACGAGTTGAAATTATAACCACTCTGATAAATCCTAGAATTTTGCTGTTCGCGTGGTGCTATTTCAGGACCACATCTTCTACCCTGCGCTAGAACACATGCGCAATGTTTTTACCAGCCCGGTCTGGCGGGTGAACCAGCTCAATCTAGCACAGAAAATAGGCCGGACTGGACTGGCCTAGACCCGGACTGTTCCGGTCTGAACTAGTCTAGTTCACCCTCTGACCGGTGAGAATATTGGATGGCAGTGCCCACTGGGAAAGATGCCTGTCTCCCTGGATGGTTGAAAACCCTGATGGTCGGGTTTGAACAGTATTATCGGTGCCAAGCAAGCCTCATATTAAATCGTTCAACTCTGCCAGAGCTCAATTGCTGATAGCGCATTGTCACATGAAGCGCTGCGTTTACGTCGGGGCTTTGAGCACGCAATCAACCTATGCCGATTAAGAAGGTGTAGGGAATACAAGTTTCCTTGCTCCGAATATGGACGTCATAGTCTACCCGGCAATGTAACTCAGCCTTCTACAACGGCTTGCGTCTGGATGGACCGATGGGATAGATGTCCATAGATTCCTGCATCCCGTGAGGCAGTAGAGTCGGTTGCTGTGCACTTGATTGATAATACTGGTGCACCTATGCTGAGGAACTATGAAGAATTTTGGCTGAAATGCTTAGAAGCTGTGTGGGAAAGTCGACTAGATGGTTGACATAATGACGCTGCATTAATCCTAACAATGGCTATACCAGCCATCACTCCAGAACATAACCGCTTTATTTGAAGCAATGATTCCACCAGTCTGAGGGTTGACCAGTCTGGACTGGACCGACCCAGCCTAGTCCAGTTCAGTCCGACCTTCCTGCTGGACTGGATTGGTCTGATTCACCCATTGGACAGGACCAATCGTGTTACGGGCCTGTTTAGACACGTCTGGTCTAGGTCCGGTCCGGTTCAATCCGACCTTGCAGTTGGACTGTACTATACTGAGCCCTACCCCAGACTGCGATCGTCCGGACGGTGGAATTACTGGTGTCAATGGGTGGGTGGCCAATTCACTGTCAACTATTCAGCCCTGACTATACGCATTATATCACAGCTACTAAAGGTACTACGAGTATACTGTACATAGAGATTAGGCATGTGTGAATTCATTATATATTTCTATTTAATATCCTTTTCACCACCGTGATATGCCCAACAACCCACGCAAGCTCCTGCCAACTCCTGACATCCTCTTTTCGCTCCACATCCATATTTGGCTTATTCAACATTTTGTACTCATTATTATACTGTGCCATCTACGTTCCTCCCAACATAATGCATATAATGCTCATCACCACCTTATTAGCAGCAACTGCTGCGGCGGATAGTGGTATACAACATGTGGCACGCTCGCCCATGTTAGATGGTGCTCAGCATGCTCGTCGCCAGGGATCCTGTATCGAGTTTGGAGGTTGGTAGCATCCGACTATTGGATTGTTGTGTCTAAGTTTCCCGTTAGATATATCTTGCGATAATGACTGCATGCCTATTGGCAATGTATGCTGCAATGATGGAACTGGCTTTTATTGTAATGCAGGTGAATATTGCTCGACAGGCAACAACGGCGCATCTGTGTGCTGTATCAACCAAGTATGCGTGGCTCGGGCATAATCCAGAGAACCAACACCTAGCCTCGACGTTCACCGACTCCATCGATTTTCGTCAAGAGATAAAACAACCACCGACACCGTTGCAGCCATATATGTGGGAGTATCCACTCTGCTGAGCAGAACGAAACATTAGTCTATCTCTTTCGTTTTTTTCTTTTTCTTTTTGTGCGTGGTGATTCATTTTACTTTCGTATGTTTCAGGGCAAGAAGCGTAAAGGATGGGGATCTCTCCCATCTAGCTGGGCATCGGGAGAGGGATGAAAGAGGGCACTGCAATATTCTAGATAGTAAATGCAGTCTGATTATAACAAGCACCGACAAATTCACATTCCCGACATTATGCTGTCCGATAGTGTGCTGCCGACGCCCATTTACTACCATTTTGGGTGGACTCCAGTAGCCATTGTCACTGCGCAGCCAACAGATAATGCAATTACAACTCAGCTGGTGAGTTTTAGAAGTGCTGCAATCTGAGATGCTGTTACTCTGCCGGTCGTGGCAGCCGCAGCTGCTGTAGTGGCTTTCGGTATATGGTAGGCGAAGATGAAAGGTTGTTAGTTTCAAATTATAATAGAGTGGATGGACACCACAATGGCGAGAAAACGTTCCATACCAAGACTTTGTAGGAGGCGAAGTTTTTATACCGTGTCATATGCGCTACCACAAAAACACCTAAATCTCAGCACACCGACATCAATAAAAATTGTGATGATATATACTAGAGATAAGTGCTATTGAATTTGTATCGCGCCCTGCTTTTGCGAATAAAAATATACTATTTTTTGGTTGCGTTATTATCTAATACGCTTTAACATATTAACCAACAAAGCGATACGTTTTTGTTGTTAAGCGAGCCCGCAAACTGCACAGAGTGTTCCAGTTTGTTCAAGGGGGATGTTCCTCTGCCGAGTGATCGGTTAATCCGCGGAGTAACTGAGCTCCATGAACTGACCGGTCACTTCGCGGAGTGTACGCACTCTGTGCGTCCTGCATGCATGTATGCACATGCATGTCTGGGTCATATCCAGCTGAACCCAATCGTTGGTATTGCTACTGCAAATAGTGGTATACAAGCCGTGGCACGGTCGCCAATATTTGCTCGTACTCAACTTGCTCTTCATCAGGGGTCTTGTGCCGAGGTTGGAAGTTTGTTTGTTTGTTTGTAAAAGTATTGCATTGGGCCGCTAGCGGCCATGGCAGATCCCTGACGTATTTCCTCCCCAGTTCTGCTGTAAAAACAAAATACATTGGTATCTGAACCTTTGGCTCTTTCATAACTTTTCCAATACCTTCATACTCATCTTCCCCCTCTTGCGCATTACTCTATAATCTCTGATGTACTCATTTCCATCTCTTACACCATTGCAACAAATGGAGATTTGTCAGAGATTCATGCCGTCACCACCAGTAAGCAGTATCGTCTCTTCTGCCGAGTCAGTTTCGGTATTACACCATCAGTCTGTACCTGGGGTGGTGAGAAATCCATTTCGCAGCACCACCATTGACTGTCAATGATTCCACCAGTCCAGCAATGGATCAGTCCAGACCGGAACTGTCCAGTCCAGTCCAGGTCCAGTCCAAGAAATTTTAGGAATGGGATCGGACCGATCCCAGATGCTGACAGACTGGACTGGGCTTGGTCCGGACCGATCCCTCACGGTGTCCAGGGTTAGGGTATACTTTCCGGGTTATTAGTCTTTTAATGGGGAAAATATATCCCGATGGAGCCGAATATACACGCAGAAGTGGTATAATTTCGATTAGAGTGGGTATTCGGGGGTGAGTGGTCATAAAAAGTGAGGATGAATCATGTTTTCGGTAGTACTTGGCTACAAAGTAATGTCAAATTATATGCGTAAATGGATCAGTCCAAACCAAGCCCGTCCAGTCCAAGACTGCCAGTCTGTGGATCAGTCCAGTCCGACCTTCCCATTTGACCGGACTGGACTGAGCCCTACCGCGGACCAGGATCATCTGGACTGCTGGAATCATTGTTGACTGTCGCAGCTGGCGGAGACGCGGAGCCGCCAGATACACTATTATTCTAGGTGAACTGGGCGACAGGGAGTATAGATGAGTAGGGGACCCTGGAATAATTGCGACAGGCAAACATGTTAACATTCAACAGTGTGCCCAGTCAATTATTTGCTGCGATCAAGCCCCATGCTGTGATGTCCAGTTTCTGTCACTCCATGCAATCTGTATGGTTCCACACAGCCAGGTATCCTCTCATATCCTCCAACCCTCTCCCTACTCTCCTCCAGGCAGAACCACACTGTTATAACCCATTTCATATGGATACCACTAGAAGTGCAGCAGATTATTGATGATAGGTTGTATGCATTCTTTCTCTATAGTTCTATCCCAGGACAAAATGGGGATTGTGCTTATGAAAGATAAACACAGAATGGTGGATATGACTATATGCACCAAGAAAGCAAATATGCCAAGTGCAGCAATTTGTGAAAACAACATACCCTGTGACTGAGATAGATGCGACACCAATTTACATTATACCTAACAATGCCAACAACAATATCAGCTAGCTCTGGCCGATGTGGTACCCCTTGGTGAATTGAGATAGGTCACAAAACAGAGCTCAGTGTAATATTTTAACAACTAATACAGTTCTGATCTGAGATAAAAATTAACAACAATTTTCCGACATTACAGCCACGATGACTAGTGGAAACTCGCCTTTGCAGTCACATCTGAAAAGAAAACACACATCCTACAAGTGTTAGCAACTGTTCCAACCAGCTAGAACATTTCTGCGTTATAGTTAGCGTCAGAACCGAACTATTGCCACTATTTATACCAAATGCCAAATGTGAACCATAGCTATTGTGCCGGATCTAACCTGAAATCCAGGCAATTGCAATTGCGGGTTGTTGTTGAAATGAGTATTGAGTTCTTATCGTGTGTACCACATAATCTATACGCAAATTAAGCAGTGTCAGCAGCTGCTTCTGTGGCTAGTGATGTATAGTGAATATGTGAAATATTGGTACAGTTGCTGTTCGAAAGCTGCGATTGTGATGACATTTTAAAGGTTGTTGAGTTTTAGCAATGGTACCTAAACATCCGTTCAAGTCCAGGTTCCAGTTGTGACCCAAACATTTCCACATTGGCAGTCCAAGTGGCCAATACACCAAAAAGTGCAATTCAGGTATACATTGATTAACAAGTTCCAACTTATCACAAATCGGCACATTGTCAGTGGGTTGCCCAGCAAGGTCATATATAGATTCATTTCATGCACGGGTTTTGGCTTGTTGATAATGATATTATATTGAATTCGTATATACACCAGCCAAATAACATTTTTTGGATATTTGGATGTTTGCGATATCAAGTATTTTGGAATTGGTCTTGTTCCTGTAATACTTCATATTTTTGCGTATAATGGTATTCATTAGATTTGTCGTATACTCACATATCTGAATGAAGCCATGATTACCGAATATGCAAGACCAACAATTGTTGACACTGGGTCGACACTTATTTTCATCACAGGATAACATGGATGTCATACACTGAGTTGGTTGACAAGGCCGCAAATACTTCATATGCTAATCATTGCCATAACATGACACATAGATTGACCAAGATGCAAGAATCGAGATCATTGACATTCAATTGAGATTCATTTCCAGGATGGGGCAGGAAGTGCATCACTATTATTTCTGCTCTGGATGGCAGACAATTTATCATGGATGGATATTTAGAACGAATCGCCAGCTATAATACACTGGATGTCAGCATAAAAATCATTCGCACTCAGTTGATGCATATCTTTATGTTAGGGCAGGGAGTGTATCGCAATTGTTTTTGACCATAAAGGTGACCAATATCACATTTACAGATGTTTCCAACCAATCCCCAATTAGATTACCCAAGATGTGAAACCACATATCTTTGATGCTCCATTGTCTCTTGATCTACGGATGGGGCAGGCAGCTCACCTGTATATTTTTACCTTCGGGAAGCAGCAAGATGATTCGTTACAGATGTTTGAAACTGATTGTCACCTTAGTTACCGAAGATGTATAGACAAAAATTGTAGATGATCCAGTTACCCTGATTTTCAGAATGGAACAGTTACCGTGTTGTATTCTATTTTGCCTATAAATGCAGTCGATACATTGGTTATGCATAACAGCAACCAAATCACTTTTCTATTTCTGTAGTCAGAAGACCTAAAATCATTGACCCAATGTTAACTCTCCTGTAAATGGATGATTAATTCAAAATCTGCCCCAGATCAATGGTAATGGCAACTGGTCAGGTTTGTCAATTAAGGTACCTGTCGTGATTAGAACCGCCCCTTGGTCCATTTGTTGATCCAGGATATTGATATAACAAAACCATCAGTTCAGGTACGGTTCAGTGGCATCATCTCGACCCACCTACATCACAGGTATTGTTAGTAGGTTGTCCTGCAGGTCAATCTGTAGATTCATATAATGCCTTTCCGATTTGTTTTTGATACTAGTATCCTACAACCATTGTCTATTCGATATCAACTGATTACTTTTTCCAAGTTTTGCACTTTGCTTTATTGATTATTTTGGAACCTGTTTCTTGCCTGTTCTATTTTGCATTTTTGACTATTAATGTTGTCAATAGTTATGTTATGTACTGAAATATTTGAACGATGCCTTGAGTGCCCGTTATGCCATATAATATACTGTTGACCCTCCGGTGACACAGGACTTCATGATAGCGTAGCAAAGGTATCTCACACTGTTTGGTCTGAAAAGACCGCCACTAATTCGATTATTAATTATTGCCACCCAACCACTCTTAGAGTACCCAATGTTGAGAATGAAAAATTGTTGACAGTTTGTTCATGCTGATGTTGAGTATGTGGCACAGAGCGTGATGCTTTTGTATTTGCTTCTAAAGGCGGCCAATAGCTCATTTATAGATGTCTGCAACCAGTCGGCACTTAGAGAATCCAAAATGCTAAGGCAACAATGGTTGACCCTCTGTAGGAGGTCATGTTCAGAATTGAGCAGTGACTGTGTCGCTTTCTCTTTTGGCTATACAGACTGCCATTATTTGGATTATGTATAGTCACTACCAGATAACGTTTAAATTGATGGAAATAAAAGACGAAGAAACATTGACACTGCGTTGAGGCTCATTGCTATGATGGTTTAAAGACTATCCCAAAGACACATGTGTGTCAAAAAGCCGGCAATACATTGTGAATGAATTGTTGCCACAATTCCTCCATTCCAGAACACAACATGGAAAGCTAAAAGTTGTGACTGATCCTTTGACACTTATTTTCAGAATGGGGCGGTGACATTTTTGCTTGCGTATTTACCTATTCAGGCTGCCAAAATGTCTGATAGGAATAACAGAGACCAATTAACTGTGCAATTACATTGCTAACCAGACAACATATCATTTACGCTGCATTTACGCTCATGGTAATGCATTGTTTATTGACAATATGGTGGTATTGATAATTGTATTCATGATGATTTGTAGTAGTTTGATGGCTTGCTGGCTGATTGAGAAACATACCTTGGGCAAAGCCGAAACCATTCATATCATTTCATGCGTTGTTCTGATTGAATTAAAAATTACATCTTTTGCCAAATAATACATTTTGCAACCTATACATCAATTTATCGGCCAATATCCACTTGAAACTACTCCCTTCGCTCTAGTAATAGATCTGTACATACAATTCGCGGTTAAGCAACATACAGTACATGGTGACATGTGAATGCTCCATTCTGTGCTTAATGTTCTGGTTTCCCTTACGTCTTCTTGTTTCCACTGCAGTGAGTATCATCAATCGCTGTCTGATTGATTCAATGACCAATCTGTTCACAGAGACATTCCGAGACCATTTGGCCGGGCATTCTAAGCATGGGGTTTCCGCATGCTCGATGGCATTGTCTAGCTCTGATTCAGTTTCCTCTTCTGCCTCCAAATCATCTTTGTTCAAATTTGAATTATCCTGGTAACCATCCCAGTTAAGCAAATGTTCATTGTCGGAAATACTTTCAGGTGCACTATGATTAATGTTCTTAGCTGGATCAGGGTCAATTCTAAGGACACAATGGACATTCAATACAACAGTTTGTCTTCCATGGAGGTCATTTGCAGATATAGATGGTGACAAATGGTATATTTCCTTCAATTTCAACCCAGCCACACCAGCAAGTTGAAACTTATCGCAGAATGCATTGATGATCTCTTCAGGATCAGAAATGAATCGTACTGCTGACATTCGTTCGAATTGGGTGCGATATTCCTTCTCTGTACAACATAGGTTTTCACTAATTTGCAATCTCTCTACATAGTTGTGGGCCATGGCCATTTTAAGCAAATTTCATCTCTCTGAGTTTCTCTACAATTCCAAGTTGGTTTCAGTTTCAATGCTGTTCAATGTTGTGAGGTTTCCTGCCAACGAACCACCTTACTGGAGAGTGGAAACCGCCTCACTGTGATATTTTTGCAAAGTGTCTCACAGGTTGTTTCTGACCACCTACCCTGACTATGATCTCAACATAGCGATCATCTAGCCTCCACTCCGACACCATGAGATTGGTGTGTCCTACGTTTCCAACCTGCTTGAACTCTCCTGGGATAGGGTCGGAGCCAACGTGGGACCATGGCAATGGGTTTTACCACACGACAACTGGGGCCATTCCAATTGGACCAGTATTACCACCAATAATCTGGCATTTCAACCACACAACATTGGCTGGAATTGAGAATTTTTGTTCTGATCATATCATGACATGATCAATTCATAGATTGTGTTGTTTCAGCTGCTCTTTGACCTCACACTGTGGGCTAAGTGATCCAACAAATATTCGTCGAGTTGCTATCAAAAACCTGTGAATTTTGTTCATAATTTACCCTTATTTCTTAGCAACTCCATGAGTATCAGTAACATCGCCATACCAAATGCTGGAGGTAAAACTGTTTGTAAAACTGCACAATCTGCATATTTATCACGTCGTGATAAGATCAGAATTCAGATATTTACTGGCAGCCAAACTCCAGCCAAAGTTAAACAAACGGTAAAATGGAACCGTGGTCCAGTTACAACCTGGTTAAAATTACACGGTTCTTGGTTCCAACTAGGTAACAAACCAACCAAGACATAGACGGTTGGGGTTTTCAACTGGTATGGAAAGGAAACGCACAATTTTTGTTGTTCAAATACGGACTGCGAGTGGGTTACTCGGACAAGTTGCTAACACAAGATGACTTATGATAGAGGATATGTTGTGTGCCACATTAGTCAGTGTGGGGTACTTGGTCAACAAAATGTCAATCTGTCAAAAAGCAACACCCAATCATCTCAGCCACTCTGGGCAACGTCACAAGTCATTTCATATACTATTAGGTGCTCCCACAGTCCCCGGCAGGTCAGCAATATACTGCCAGACTCAGCAACTGCTTTATCATGTGCTTCTGGAAGCACCTGCCTTTATGCAGGTGCATTCATGACACAACTACATTTGATGTATAGCATCAGCAAAATTTAACTTGGTCTGGAGGCCACAGCCAAACCTCCCTGATATTATGGTAACCCTCACCACTACATCTTAGTAGTTTAGGACGCTCCTAGCCCCCCCCTGAAGCTATACAATGTGCACTCAGAATGCTCAAAAGCATTCCCAGGCGCTCTTGACTGCACCTGCGGTTGTCGAAGCACATTCTGGATCCTATGACACTGACTATTGGGACAGTCACACTTTAGTCCTGTTGAGTTCTCTGAGGTGATGTGCGGTAGGAATCCAGAGCAGCTGAGATGTCAGAGCAGGTCTGTGGGATACTTTGATGGGATCTGACACCTCTGGACAAGCTCTGTTGGAGACTTGGACCCATATTAACACAGCAGTGGTTCCTATGATTCTGCAACCAGGAGGCATGTCATATCTCATAGTCGTCTTTGTTACAGTCACAGGATTCACTACATCATCATATGGCATGTAATATCTAATACTCTCTGTATATATACATATGGAGATGCAGGGGTAACTGGGAAAGGCTGAGTGACTGGAAATATCTATTTGGGAACAGCCAGCATTCATAACCATCACATCATCTCTTCTTATCTCATATTATTTTATCATTCATCAAATTGCACACTTTGGATATCCTAACTTTCAATCTCACTTGCTGTGACCAAGATTGTGTAGATCCATGGCATTGCGTCCATCGCCACAGCTGGGTAGTATCATATCTGCTCACCCTCTTCAGATGCTCCTTGACAAAAACTATTGTTTATCATGAATGTCCTTCGGATGCCATGCAACATCAGCATCATGTAAATTGGTCAGGAAACCACACGCAAAACCTCCCAGACAGTGCAGTAGCCCTCACCAGTGCCTGAATGTACTTCCAGATGCTCGCAGGCCCCCCTGGAGTTTTGCAATGTGCTCCGAGATTCTGCAAAAGCATTCTCATGTGCTTCTGAAAGCTGCTGCGATTATGGAGGTGTATTCAGGATCCTACGAGATTGACTATTAGAATAGTCAAATTTTGGAGCTGCTGAGACCTCTGCACAGGTCTGCAAGAGACTTTGGGAGTAGATGAGACCTCAGCGCAGGTCTGTGCGATTCTTCGTGAGCAGCTGAGACTTTCGGCGTAAGCTCCGCGGGAGACTAGGTGTCATATTTCCACAGCAGTGGTTCAGGGGGGCAGTGGCGGCAGTGTTTATATCCGTTCTTCTTACATTGTTGTTGTGTTCTATCTATTGATCTTTCAACTTTCATTTGTCAGCGGGGATGAAGAGTAGCGTGGGGGGAGCTCTGCTATCTGACCGGCTCGCCCGGAGGTAAAGAGGTATTTAGGTCCTCTCATACTCTCGTAAGAGTGAACACTGTACACATAACTAACAAAGCTGGTTCTTAGGGTTCTACAAGTACAAGGCATTTCGTTTATCGTATTCGTCTTTGTTACAGTTACAAGATTCACTACATCATATTATGGCATATATTATCTAAGTCTCTCAATATATAAACATATGGAGATACAGGAATACTGGAGATGGACTCAGCGAACAGAGAGTATATATCTGGGAGACCCCAGGGTAGATAGACATCATCGCATTATACACACTCTTTCTTTCCCAGCTCTTGGTTTCACGCACCCTTGCGGAGATTTCATAGATCCACGCAATTTGTGCGGTTCATCATGGCCGGGCATACCTTCATATCCTTTCACCCTCTTCCTATGCTCCTCGAGCCAGAACAGCTGTTGCTCAAGAGTCATTATAGGATGTTATGCTAGGTGTGGCGCAGCGTTGATGATGGGCTGTCTGTCTTCTAGCTCCACCGTTTCACCACACCATGATCAAGTGAACTCAGAAATGGAACTCCAAGGTCGTGATCGAGCAAACTTGGACACCGTAATTGTGTGACTTTGGAGATATGCACATGGAGGCCATGAAAGTGCGAACTTAGAGGCCGTGATCAAGCAAGTTTGGAGATGCACTTGGAGGCCGTGATCGAGCTAGTTTGGAGATATGCACTTGGAGGCCATGATTGTGCTAACTTGGAGGCCGTAATCGAGGGAGTCTGGAGATGCACTTGGAGGCTATAATCGAGCGAGTTTAAAGATATGCAGTTAGACAGCATGAGAGTGCGAACTTGGAGGCTGGGATCGAGCGAGTTTGGAGATGCACTTGGAGGCCATGACCGCGCGAGATTGGAGGAGTACTTGGAGGCGATCAATCTGGAGGCGGTAGTTCGGGAGAGAGGCAAGACGGGAGCTCAGACTCTATTCATTGGTTAACTAGTAATTGTTGGAATTTAGAAAGTTGAGTCATACATGGTCAACTGAGAGATGAGAGACTGGCTGGGAGCGGGAGACAGTCGATTATGGGATGATGCTGTACGCGCTGTATGCAGTAATCATTGTATGCTGTACACGGTGTATGCTGTACTCGTTGTATGCTGTACGCAGTGTCTGCTTGTCAGTGTTCCTAAGCGGTCAGTCCGGTCAGATCTGAGTATGATCTGTGCTGGTCGGTGCCAAGGCCGGCCACGAAAGTTTTGACCCAGGGCGGCCGCCAATCTGGCAGATTTGATCTGACCAGAGTGTACATACCTGGCGGCCGATGGTGCTACTCGATAATACAAAATATTGTGCTTCAAAATCTTCAAAAAATAAAAGACACTTGTTACAAATATTGTTAACCATCAATGTCCTCCACCACAATTTCTGTAACCCAATCACAGCCACTTATGGTGAAATATGCACTTGCCGCCTGACCAAAGCCTTGAGCAGTTCATCTACCTCGCGAACCTCATTGACTTGAGTCCAACCTGCACGCTTCCATCATTTCATACACTCCAAGTCTCAGCAGGCGAGTTTCGCTATTTGCAGGTATATGCAGTAATTGTGTGTTTCGCTTCAGGTATTAGTTTTACCTAGTCCAATCTGAAGATATATGGGGGCTTCGGCAGGTCTATGCAGGTCAATGCAGACATACGCAGAGATATGCAGTAGTGGTGTGCTTCGCACCAACTGTTTATTTAACATTGCTAAATCTATAGATTTATGTAGGCTTCTGCAGATTTATGCAGGCTTCAGCAAGCCACATAATAACCCACCCAAATTTGTAGATATCTGCAGGTCGGCACAGGTTACATTGGAGATAGCATAGGCCGGCCCAGCTCTGTGGCTGCCATAATTTGGGTGGCCTTTATTTGACTGGTCTACGGAGCTGCAGTCAGGCTGACGGCCTGCCTGACCACTTCGAAACTCTTATCCTTGGACTCTGTATTTGCTGTACTTGCTGTTAACTCATGTTCATTGCATGGAGAGTTAGTAAGGGATGACTTAACTTTGTGTTCTTAGGTGATGGTAGAGTTGAGGACAAGAAAGAGAGAGAGGAGAGGAGATAGGGGAAATCATCATGAGAAACTGGGACTTAAGAAAATGTCGTGTGCAAGGCAATTTACCATCCCCGATACGGCAGGTAAAAATCCTGATCCGCAGTGTAATTACACCAAGGCAAGCTTTTCGTAACCCAATCAGCCAAATCGTACCCCTGATTTCCCATATCCGCACGTATCCTGCACATCGTTCTCATCTTCATCCTCCATCTCTCTCATCCTCGTCCACAACTCTACAATCATCATAGAGCACAAAGTTAAGTAATCCCTCTCTATCTCTCTACGGTATGGTCATGAGTTGACACTGTGTACAGCATACCCAGAGTACAGCATAAACCGAGTGTACAGCATAAACTGAGTACAGCATCCATTGAAAATTGGGTGTATTATCTTCATTCTCATCAATACAAGTTGCCCACTTCAAGTATCTTCAGCTTGTGGCATGCCGCCCTACACAATCCACCGCCATATGCCAGCTCGCTATGAGGGCTTAAAGCCGAAGTCACCTCCCTGCAATGCCACAGTAGTGACATAAGTATCTGATTGATACAGTCTAAGTATACGGCAAGCCATCGATTGACTGTAGATCTGAGTTCCTCCCAGATAGCTTGATTATGGCGTCCGAGTATATCTCCTATCTTGCTTGAACAAAGCTTCAAAGTGCATCCCCAATCTCGCCCGAATACCACCCTCAAGTGCATCTCCAAACGGGTTCAATCACTGCCTCCAGTTTCGCAGAATCATAGCCTTGGAGGGTGTTTTGAAACACCCTCCATCATGGCCTAACAGTGCACCTCGAAACTCGCTCAATCACGGTCTGCAAGTGTATCTTCATCTTTGCTTGAATTTGCAATGGAAGTTGAAAAAATCAAGGCCCCCAGGTGCAAGTACAATCTCGCTCGATTACTATCTGCACGTTTGGACAGGTATGGTCTCCAAATACATATTTCCAACCTTGTTTAATCAGGACTTCCAAGTTGGCATGATCATGGGCTGCAAGTGAAGTTGGAAATTTGCTCGCTGACAGCCTCGGAGTGAATCTGTGAGTTCTCTTGATTGTCATATTCAGGCAGACCTCCCATTGCTTCCAAGGACTGCCTCCAAATAGTCCAGATACACCGTGTGTAGATTGTTGATGTTGTTTATTCATACTGTATGCAGTCATAATAAAGTATGACAGGACCTGATCTCCCCTCCACCTCCGGGCAAGCTGGCTAGATGGTGGAGCTCTTTGCCGCTACCGTTCATCCTGTCTGACAACGGAAAGCTAAAAGAAAGATAGGACCAGCAAAGAAAACAGCAGAATAAGCAAAGATAACTGCCTGCTGCCACTGCTCCTGGCACTTGAGTCAGTCTCTGTTTCTGCTCCATCACTCGATTCCTGTTGGCTGGAACTTCCCAACTTCAGTAGCCACCAGCAAGTCCACCACCAATTGGTCACACGTGCCTCAGGAAAACAGCTGCGAGATATGCATCTGTCAGCATCTGCTTGCATTCCAGCCTGTTGCTGTGCCCAGCTCATTGCATAGCCAATTTTGCAAGTCTGTACACCGGCTGCAGCTGCGGAAGAGGTGTTGCAACATTTGGTCCGCCGCCCTACCTTTGCCACAGCACAACCACTATTTGCTGTCTCCTTGATGTGAGACCTGTTTCAGGTAGGCTCAAGTGGGTTTATGCCAAGACTTTAGTCTGTAGAACCCAGTGGCCAGCAAGTTCACACATCTCATTGGTATCGATATCATGGCCCCTGCCTTGCCCTTGAGTCTGTAGCTGATGTACTTACTGCATTATATCGCTTCCCAATGTGTTTTCGCTGCAAACCTTCCCTTGGGGATCTCTTGGGCCATATTGCACGCTGAGGTGTACATCCCCTCTATATCTGTGTCCCCTGTTAAATCAAAGGCAACATTTATCTGGCGATCTGATTCTTTGTGCCCTGCGATACCCGAGTGTCCCGGAACCCAGTGGATCTCCATTTCAATCACATTGGCGAGGATAGACTTCCCTCTTTGATTGCGCTGTCTTGTTAGCCCCTCTCTGGGTGCTGACTTCTGATGTGCGCACCAGAGACTGGCATCTTGTACATTGCTAAAGATGGCCACCATCTTCACCCAGTGCCGTTGCAGTGGGTGTCAATTCTCGCGTGTCACCTCATGCAGGAGTCCGATTGCCCACAGTCAGGTGTGGAAGACATCCATGTGTCCAGAGTGGTAGGGTTAGTAATGGGTCCAAATTCCTGGTTCCCTTCCGGATAAGGTTCCAACCCGGAACTGAACAATTGCACCTGGTTTTGCCATACGAAAACCCGGACCATTGCCATTGAGTCTCTTTTACCACCAGAAACCCGGCATTTCAACCTCACAACTTTTGCTCCAATTAAGTATGAGAATCCTGATCGTATGGTGACATGATCAGTACATTGATCGTGTATAATTAGTAGCTCGTTTATCTGCCGGTTTCAGAATTGCGATGCGACCAATCTTTGTTGTGTCGCTATCGAAAACATGCAACTTTGGCAACAAATTTGGTATTATTTCACAGTGACTCAACGAATATTGGTCGCATCGCAATTCTGAATGCGGGAGGTGAAATAGCTGCTAGAACTGCACAATCTAAAAACTGATCATGTCATGATTCGATCAGAACCCAAAAACTTAATTGGAGCCAAAGAACTGCCGGAGTTGTCGGAACCGTAATATACAACCGCTGGCCGGTTCCAACACGGCCAAAAACAGTGGGTTTTACGTCGGGTCCGGGTAATTACCCTGCCCTGACAAGGTGGGACTGGTTTTTGGCCGTGTCTGGAACAAATCCAAGCCAAACTGCTGAGCAAAAACCAGATCACTGGCGGGTTACCCGGATCCCTTGCTAACACTACAGTGTGCAGATAGCTCCGGCGTGACCTCCACTCATCTCTGCACTTGGAAACTGCTGCCGCTCCCACTCTGCCGTGATCTGAGTGTGATCCATCTTGCCTTCACATCCAGACTCCTGCACCTAGTTTGGCCTCTATGTCTCTTGCCCAGTGGTGTATGGTTCTCTTTCCTGCGGTGGTGTCTGCTCGAATTACAGTTGTGACCCAGGAATCTTTGCGCGGGACAGGCCAGTCCAATCTGTCGCAAATCTGGCCATCCTCCTGCTCTGTCTTCACTGCGCTGCATACTAGCGTACCAGAAGAGGGGTTTTGGTGTAGCTTCCTGAGGTTGCTGCTGCATTTGTTTGCAAGACTCGCAGCAAAACGCTGCTGTCTGGATTCTGTGATCACTGGGGCGGGTGGAAGCCCTGAGTCTCTCTTCACTTCCACCTGTGGTGTCGCGGGTAGCACGCCCAGGATAGATCAGTCTTGTAGCTTGAGGGGAAGTTTGAGGTCGTCTCCTCTGCTTTCCTCACTGCGATCCCACCGCAGCTTGCTACCATAGATTGCCACAGCCTAGACCCATGCTATCTGGACGGCCATTACCCACTATGGTAATAACCCGTACGGCTCTGGGAGGATTCTGAGTCTACTTCCTGATCCGCTGACTTGCTTTATACATCAGTTGTAGAGGTCCTTGAATGTCAAGCACGTATATATCAAGACACTGAGCAAGGGTGTCGCCTGTCTGTTGAACCTTATAAACACATGTTGGAACCTTTTCTTTGCACTCAATGTTGCCCGGTGTTGTATGTCGAGGCCAAGTCACCGTGTGCATTGTGCAGCCTGGGTTTTTGCGTTGTCGTCATGTAGCCCAAGTCTGCTTTCCCACTTGATGCTTGTGGCTGCGCGTCTCACAAGGATCCTGACAACCTGGTTCACATTACGTCCAGTCGCCACTTAGCCAGGGTTGTCCACGCAGGTTACCAATCTGTCTGCTGATACATACAATTCGACAAAGTCAAAACGTCCTGAGGTTTAGATTTCAAAGAGGAGCGGTGACTCAGATGAGCCCTGTGCAACCGCTAGATCTACTGGCTGTCCTTCAATGTCCTCGCCTTCAATTATCATCTCCACCGTTCATTCTGAGGGAACACACTCCGTCCATCATTTAAAGTCTCCATCCATTTTCCTGACCTTCTTTAAGTTGACAGGGCATCTCTTTGCTTTTCTCAGGAGCGATGTGTTAATGTCAATGGGAAACACGCCTGCGATGTGGCTGTTCAGCAAAGCTGCGTGGGCTCTGTCGACCATGATGGCCACTGCATGACTTGTTGACCTCCCTTTCCTGCTTCCGATTTGTCCTTCTTTAAGTAGCTCTTTCTTCCAGCTCCTTATGAAAGCACCTCAGCGACAGCCTTTTGGACCACTGTTCTCATACAGCGGTAGGCCTTCAGCATTGTTTAGTCATCTGTGAGACGCTTCCAAGGCACCACACCACTAGCCCGCTTCAATACCAAATTGTCCTTTGCTGGGCGAGTGACTACCCTCATCAGCCGTACGATCCTATGTTAACCCGATGGCCAGAGTTGCCATATGGCCCCACAACGCAACTCATCTGGGCCCGGCCCTTTTTTAACTGATTCAGAGTGTAAGGCCCACTCAACTGCTTCCTTGGTGTGGTGTCAGTGTGCGCATCCGACTGGGGATAGCTTCTAGTGCTGGGTAATGGTGTGTGCGGGGGAAGCTTAGTGCCACCGCATCGCCTCTTTTTGCTTGGCTGTGTTTCCCTGCTTACCTGCTCAGTCCGTTATGGCCTCAACGGTCATGCCTGCCAAAAGGGTTGGCGTATTGTGCTGCTGTCCAAACCTCTGTTCCCCAGAGGTTGTACAGGTACGCAGTCCACATTTTGCTCTTGGATTGCCGAATCCACTTTTGTAGCGTTGCCATCGGCATGGCGGTCACCTCGAATTTCAGTTGTCTTTTTTGTATTCCGGCCGTGATTCTTCTTTCCTTGATGTCGGCGTTCCTCCACCTGTTTGATTTGTGCGAAAATTATAATCTTCTTTGCTGTGGCATTGAGAACGCTGCAGGTTGGTTCCTGACACTATCAGGCCTCCTGGTCCACCTCGTCTTAAGTGCACTCTGAATCCAGGTGAGCACTCTCCTTCGGAAATTCCATCCATATCTTCATTGCCAGTTTCAAGTCCTTCTCCATCATCCCATCTAAGTTTCACGCGTCTACCCTCTTCGTATCCACCTGCCCCTGCACATCGGTTCTACCTCACATGCTGTTACCTTGTGGTCTGAACCGGTGTCATGGTGATCCACCACTATGGTCCATTTCAGTATTGGTTGGTTCAGCAATGTTAAGTTGAAGACCCACTCACTGTAGTGTTCCCCTGTTGACCCATAGTGTGTCGATCGGCTATCATTTCCAATTTCGAGTGCATTCTGGTCAATCACAACTTCCCAGAATGCGGCTTTCCGCTGTGTGTGGCATCTCCCGTCCCGTGCCCTGCTTTGGGCATCAATGTGTCCCGCAAGAACAGTTCCGCACTGCCGAATCACGGTGTGCCAGCTGGCATGTTGTGGCGGTCTCTCTCCCGACTGAGTGCCTCTCTGATTGTAAACACTGTCAATTGTTGTTATCTTCTCCCCTGTCCTCCTGACATCAGTGACAATAACATCGTTGTTAGCTGCCCTGTTCGAATCCATCCAGTCATCAATATCCAGGCCACTCCTAATTCATAATGCCGTCCACAATGTTCCTCTTGTTCTGATTTCATTTTGGGAGTGGCTGATCCAACAACCTCCTCTTTGGCTAGATGGCTCCTGCAAGCACAATACCTCCGCCTTGTGTTTGTCACCCGTCTCTTGCGCCGGAATGGTCCACTCGTACTACCTAATGCATTTGTGCTGGACCGCTTTCAGCTTTGGTAGCCAGGGCTCACATTACAGTTGCAGTCCCAATGTCGGTTTCAATTGCGGACGTTTTCGCAGTCTCAGTCATTTTAAAGTCATCTTCCTACCCGGTTGCCTCCATTTCTTCCATATCTGCCATTTCCGCTTCCCTTCCCCCAACTTCTGCAGCAGTACCCCTAGGTTAAAGACCAAGCACCACTCTATCTGTCGAAGATACCACATCAGTGGCTGAGTCTGTGGATGCCCGTCTTGCGTGCCCTATGACCCGGCTCTACTGTGCCAGCCTACCGGCTTCTGCCAGCTTCGTGCATCTGTTGCTAAATGCAATGTGATATCCTTCACAGTTGGGGCACTTCTTCCGTGTGTGACCGCAGAGTGAGCCCTGCATGGTGGTGCATCCCACCATGTTGCACTCGTGGTCTCTTGTCCAGTGATGACCTGAGCAGTAGCCATACCTGGGCTTGTTGCCACACTTGTTCTCGATGTGACCCCATCCACAGAACAGCTCACATGTGCTGTCAGGGCCCACATTTGAGTACAGTTGGACTCGGTGCCACACTCATGCCGCCTTGATTTTCGTATTGCCCAAACCCTCTCCCGCATTGCTCCCATTGACAACAACGACAACCAATCATGCGGCGATTTCTCCGCTCTCCATCCTCTCCCCGGTGGTGCAGGTCTTTACTAGCCTCTGTACTTGGGTGGGGATTTTCATGCCTTCATTCTCCTCTTGAGATTCCTCTGGCATCTCCTGCAGGCTGTCTGTACCTTTTCCCATGTACCGTACAGAAGGTGCTTCATGGATCTTTCTCCATTCAAATAACTGATTCTCTCAACATCAACAATGCCTTGGTCGACAGTCTTCGCTGGCACGATGATGTTGTGGCATTGGCAAGCAATCCGTGCTGGCACATTCTGCTCCCTGACTGCCATCATAGCGCTGTTTGCATTCCTTCTTACATTCATGATCCTAATGTGGGGCGATGCCTGATGGTGGAACTGCGCACTGTGGATTGCTGATGATATCTCCTGGTCCATCATAATCGGGAGTGGCGCATTCTCGTCTCTGCTTAGGATCAGCCATCTGTGTCCCAAATTCGAGCCTGTTGTCGGGCCAGGGGCAGAGCTGGCCAGGGACTTTTGGTTTGCTGGTGAGACTGTCTCCCATCGTGTGGTCTGGGTTGCCGTGGATGTCTTTACTGCTATTGGTGTTGATGTTGTTCCCATGGTCGGTGTCAGTGTTGGTGCTGGGTTAGGCTTTTGTGTTTGTGTCAATTTTAGCTTCATTCAACTCTCCGATTGTTGGCGCTCCTCTGGCTCTTTAGGTCCCCCTGTCTGTGTCACTCCTGCGTTTAAAGAGGCCTTGAGATCGACACCGTCGGTGTCAACATTCCCTTCCTCTCTCCGGCTCCGTTCAGTGTCAGGCACCACTCCTATGACCATGACGGTGATCTCATTGCCCCACTGCCCCTCATCCTGGTGGTATGTGTAGCGCTTCTCCTCATTTCCCTCCAACGACGTTTTCATCCTTCACCACTACGCTTCCTGCAGAGCACTCTGTTTCTGCATCAGGTTAGCCCACTTGACTCCAGTTTGGTGCTGTTGTGACAGCTCATGGGCTTGTTGCAGTGCTGTTGTCATCATCTGGCTCCTCCAGTACGTGGGGTCCACACCATACATCAGAGCCTCGCTTTTCCTCCACTTCACGTTGTCGTTTTTCTCCACCGGCTCAAGTGCAGCCGTGTTGGCAGTATGTGTTGTGCTCGGGGTCACCGCCATCCCCATTTCATGAGTAATCTGCATGTTCATGTCCGTGATACGCGTCCTGTCTCCCGCGTCTGCCGTGTCTATGTCCCCTCTCGCTGTGACTTCAGTCATCACCTCTATCAGGTAGTAACTTTCAATCCTAGCCTTGGTTGTTGCGGCGCATGCTGCTCCCGTTAAGCTTGTTCTTGAGACCTCACAATAGTTAGCGTCTTGGTGCTGGACCCGTCACTGGCTGTCAATGGGTGCAAGGAGTCCTGTTCCGTCGTCAATTTGACATTAGAATTGATTGCTGCTGTCTGTTTTTTGATAGTTGTGGCCATTATTCCATATATTCACTGGGTTTGTTTTACCCAGACTCGTGTGTAACATATACGGCGTGTAGATCTGTAGCTCTATAGCTACATTGGGAAAACGTCATTTCGCGATGTGTAATCTACTGTGAGCTATATGAACCTCCAGTTGTCTACTATGACACCCATAACGGCGGATAAACAATTTCTGCCCAGGGCCATTATACATACTGCAGATAATTCATTCGCAATACACGCTACCACTACAGTCGTATATCTACCTTACCGCAGGACTTTAGTGTAGTAACAAAGTTCCCTCAGGGCGATAGCATGAGTGTTTCTGCACGACATGGTGTGATCAACTATGCTAGATCTGCCATATGGATCGTTTGGCAGAGGCTCCTTGTGCAATCGCACCATCTGGTTAGATTGCAAAGTCGGTAGTCAGAGTAGTTCCTGTGATCTTGTCAGAGGCACCACACACTATCACCAATAGCCTGTTCAGAGCCCATTGTTATGTGTCAGAGTACGCACATATAGTGGCCGTGATCTTCTCAGAGGCTTCTCATGCTATTACCGTGGTCCAGTCAGAGCCCACCTTCAGGGGTCAGAGTCCGCACACATCGTCGCCTTGATCATGTCAGTGTCATCTCCTGCTATCACCCTGGTCCTTGCAGAGTCCACCGTGTGTTGTCAGAGTCCACACATATAGTCGCCATGATGCAGTCACAAGTTTCTCATCCTATCATCCTGATTCAGAGCCCGCAGTCAACTGTTAGAGTCGGTAAATATTCTTGCTGTGAGATTGGTAAGCATTCACGGTTGATTATCAGAATCTCGACATGTATTGCACTGATTGCCATTGCAATTGTGAGTTTAGAATCCTATACATGTGGAATGAAATTAGTCAGTTGTCCATCAATTGTATTCCAATAATATACCATCAAACTAATATACACTAGAGTCATGAGCAGCTACACCTCCTCATGGTGGATTAACATGTGCAGATAACAGCATGTGGCAGCTAATGCTTTCCGATCTCGACAATTGATTCCCTCGATCCTGTCCTTATCTTTTCCCAAGATCATCTTTTGTATATCTGGTGTGATACGTTCCCATTGTTCAAATCAATCACTGTATGTATCTAATAAAATGTCAGATATGTGTGTCCAATATGGTGTTCTACATACTCCTGTATGTATCAGCTTGAAATACCATGCAGAGGAAACTGCCACCAGCCCAGTTGTCCAAAGAATACATTACTGCAGTTGTTGCCAGTAACAAACACTCTGCTTTCCCAACATTGGTGAAGTGGGACATGTATGTTTCCCAGGTCAAATTATGCTTTGAGTTCTCCTAGAAGGTTTTTGGCATAACGCCTAATAGCAAACAATACAGAACCATTACTTTCGGTATCTAAGTTGAATATCAGGACATCAACAGAATCAATGGTGTTCAGTGATACATCACTCTCACAATTTGAATGATGATATAGCTATGTGCAAGGTGAGAATAGCCTTCTCACTATGTTTGGCAGTCATCATTCCAAAGGGTCCAAAAGGTAGTGGCTGCGTCCTCGTGCGCAACATCTGGAGCTTATTTGGTGAAGAGCGCTCAGGCCGTTGATTGGTGATCTGCAAGCTTGGTTGATTGTGCTAATGAACAGGGCTTCAAACATGCCAATGCTTACAGTGTTGATAGGTGCTTTTGAGATGTCAAGCTCCTTGATTGCCATACTCAGCATTCTGTGTGCCTCCTTGTAGCTTTTCTCAGACAGTTGGTCGTCATGGACTGGGTAGAGGTCTTCACTAAGAATTCTGCAAAGAGTAGTTGCCAGGCAATATCCCACCAAGCTTTTAGCACACCGATGTCACCCAGCTTACGTTTTTGCTGGTGGCCAGTATCAATGGGGGACCCATTCTGCTTTTGCATCTAGGTGTTGCCTGAGTCATAGAGGTTGCACTAAGTCAAAGCCCATAAGGAAATGATGCTCTTAACTGGTGAGTATAGTGCTCCTGATTCCCATGAGAGATGTCATGGGGTGATTGCAATGACTATGTACTGATAGCTTGAGAGGTTAATGTTGTATGAAGGTGTGCTTATTACTCCCCCTGGGTTGCCAGGAGAAATACTGATCTATTATGCCTAGGTGTTGTGAAACAATGCAGAGGTGGACATTGCTCATGCTACTTGACCGCCGCTGGTTGCGGTCAAACTTGGTGTTGGCAACAATAAATAGTCAGTCGAAAGCAGGGATGGTCATTTGTACTGCTACAAACCCGTTGCTGGCTGCTGCACGGACTAGTTGTTCTCAGCTGGAAATTGTCAGTCATACCCAAATGTCGAGCTGTAAGCATCTTTACTCCTCCTTGGTTGTTGCAACTGGAAAAATGACCACATTGATTCAATATGCGGCTTCTTCGACATCGGGAATGCTCTTCATTGTTAGGTTCATCACGAACGCTCATTTCCTGGCCTTCCGAGCTCTCGCAACCGCCATTATCGCCTCTCCATTGGTGCAGTTTTCTGCAATTTTCATTCGAGTAAGTCCTATGTCTACTGGCGAGGGAGTTTTGATGATTATTGCGGCCACTGCTGCCCTGGGACCTGCTACTGGGATTGAGATCAGTGTGACCACTGCTGCCTCCGGATTTCCCAGATCAGTTGTTGGTGTTGCTGCTCAATGTTGTTCTGTTTGCAATTCTGTGGGTTGTCCGTTGGTTTGCAGGTTCACGTTGGGAGTATCCGCTTTCCATATACACCGAATCCACGGATTGTCACTGATTATTTTATAGGACATTTCCATCCCCTGTCACCTAAAAACAACTTTGTCAGAGTTGACAATAGATGCAATATTATTGCTTCCCAGGTCAGAGTTTTAGTCCATGTGAAAATTGAAGTTATGCTGTAAATGTGTCAGATTGTAGTACATTGCCAGAGTGGAGATTATTCTGCATACATTGCATTTTCCAAGTAAGGGTAGAAGAAATGCCCGGATTAGCGAGGTTGCTTCCGGTGTCAGAGTAACGTAGTCGTCAGTTCCGGTGATTGTGATTGTTAGGGTGATTGTCAGGGTTTGAGTAATTGTCAGTGTTAGGGTGATTATCAGAACTACATCAGCAAAAAATATTTCCGTCCAGGTTGAATGCCTGAGTCCAAGTGGATACGTGCTATCAGAGATATCATAGACACCCCGATGGCGGATTACTCATTGCCCGGCCTCAATACTGCGCATCGCGTTGCATAACATTATAGGGTCGCTGTTTCATCATTTCTTCTTGCTCTGTCGGTCTCCTTTTCTAAATGAACACTCTGGCGTTGTGGCCAACAGTGACCATATGTTAGAATGGGGTCATTGGGTAAACACTTGCATCGGAATTGCAATGCGATGGATGACGTTGTGACAATCTCTCCTGGTGTTCCTTTGATCTGCACGCAAAATGCAATTCTCTCTTTGGTAATTATACACATCATTCCAAGTCACCAGTTCTATGTGGCTATTGACAATCCATCGCATGTTCCCTCCATCTCCTGTTGTACAACCAGTAGCGATATCTGGAATTACGCGCACACAGCCGACGATCTTTCACACGCCGAACATTTGCAATGCACCTGCTTGCTGTGCTTTTCTGATTCGCACAAGTTTCGAGAGGGTATCCAAGTTACCCGAGTTTTCCGGTATTGTGTGGAGCGCCATGGCTAACCAGTACTCAAAGGAAGCTCCATCCTCGTTTTGGAGCTTGATTTTGAATAGTCCTTGCAGTTCCCATGGGAGACGCCCATTCATTGTGCCATAACACCTCCCTGGGCGTTGCTTTACCCACACCCAGTGGTTTCATCGATCGGCTCCGCACTAGCTCTGGCTCCCTGTGCATCAACATATCTGAGATATGCATTCACCTTCTAAACTCTCAACTTGAACCTTAATACCATTGTGAATACAGAGCTCCATTGTGTGCAGTTCTTCCGATATATATGTCTTGTTATGACTCTTATCCTCAATAAACTTGCGGGTGCCGCTGTATATTGCTGTGTGGTGCGTTGCGTCTTTTATATTGTCGAGTTATGCCCTGAAGTCTTTAATAATAGCGTCAGGATGCTTTCCATCCCAGCGGTTTTGAGGTCCCATAAATTTGGGCATCGCATATGACTGGGAGCTCAGGGGGGCAGCAAGATCAGCACCGGAAGGGAAGACTTTGCTGGTGGCTGTGCTACTCTCCCAACGCTGAGCGAGGGCTTGGAGATTGAGATCACTGATTTCGCAACACAGAATGCAACACTGATAGGTGATCACTTGTGAGAAGTAGTTAAGATTGTGATTCGAGGCGTTCCAACCATCCTTCAGGGTGGTTTTATGTGCTTGATCATATATCTTGCCAGAATACTGTAGCAAGGCTCCATATCGATGAATGTGTTCGGCCCAATGAGACATTAAGTGGATCTTCGGAATGTTGAAGTCGGCATCTAACTGCATGCAGGCCATCCTCCATGTTGCTCAATGTGGCATCAACATGAGATTTATATGAAGCATACACATAGAATTCTAACAATATCCGGGTGCACTTAATAATGCGATTGAATATGGAGACTGAACGGGGTTTCCACCTCGTAGAGACTGGGTTACAACTCCAAGCAGGTACCGGGTCATTTCATTCATCTCCTTCCCATTCCATTGAGACAGTTCCTCATATGAATGATTTATTGGGGTCAGGTTGGGGTAACAAGGCACGGATAACCACAGTGCATTGTACTTGTCGAGCCATTCGGGAGTCTTCATGACGTGTAAAATCCAATTCTGGGGATGGTCAAACATCCCGAGCTGCATTGTATGGAGGAGGTCGGGCTTAGTGAGGTCGCACACAATACAGAAAATGTGTCGAAATACTTTGAATCCACATTGAACATGGTGCAACTAGAGTTCGGCATCGGCTGCCTTGGTGATGGCATTGTTGAGCGTTCTATATAGGTTGTGATCCCGCAGGGGGTGTTGCTTGTCGCGACGCACATAATCTTCAAGTTCGTTCTTTTGGTCACACCCACCAAAAACAGACGTGCCGATCGAGATGATATATATCGCTATACCCTGCGCAATTGGCAAGCCGTGCTGCTATATCCGGTTTACAACACCTAAATTTGCCATCTGCACAGAGAATGTTGTAATGCCCGCTCTCGGCGCTGGGATGCTGTTTAAAGGTGAGTGGGTGGAGTATCGGCAAGTAGTGGTGGCAACAGTACCGGTCCTTGACTTCAGGTCCCGGCCTGGGTTGTCCATAAACCGAAACCATCAGCTCAGGTACGGTTCCTTGGTCAACTCCCAACCCGCCTGAATTGGGCCGGTTGTCAGCGTCTTGCCCAGCAGGTCCATCCATTGATTCAATTTAACCACTTGTTTGGCAATATATTAAAATTATCTTATCAAAATCGTGTTTTCAACAAGCAAGGATTTGTTTTTCCATACATTGCAGCTTGCAATATTGACTATTTTGAAATCGGTGTTTTATCTTTTTTGGATTGTATTGTTGCCTATGAGGGTGGTCAACTATTCGATCATGATGTAATGGCATACGCCCGTGTATGGCCTTGTAGGAATGTATATCAGTAGATACGGTTTCACACGTGGATACCAATATTGTAAAGTAGTATAAAGCTAAGATTGTCGCTAGAGAGCTAAGACTCGTGGCTAGCCGACTATATAAAGCGGGTATTACCCGGCCCTGGACACGTCACGTGGAGCCGTGCCATTACAGTATCCCCCTCTCAAGGTGCAGACCCTCTGGGCTGTATAATCCGGTACAAGAGTAAAAAAATGATGACAACAATCAAATAACCGTTCAACATACGCAAACGTACGAACCCATAAGTCCCACAACCGATTAGTACCGTATGGTAGCCATTCGGCGGATCTGGCGCAGGGGGAAACTCCACTTCCACTTGACTTATCTCCGGCGGTGGTAAAAACTCATGCCGACGCCATTTATACTGCGCCGAGATCCAATGATGTAAAGAAGTAAAGAGAAGAGGAGAAATGGAACATCCAAAGTGACACCGTCCTCCGTATCTCCACTTCCGGAATGTTCAGCATCCGACTATGCAATCTCGCACTCGTAACTCGGAACCAAGTGTAGGTCATTGTCGGAATTAGACATAGTAATCTCAGTGAAATCCCCGATCATAGTATGAACCTCGTCTTGACTCGGCTGCCTCGATGGTAACTTCCGCTTGCAACTCATCATCGCCATCGGCGATTGCATTGGTATATCTAATTTGTAAGCAATCCAGTACCTGGTCATACTCACTATACTTCCAAGTGAGCTAGCACTCGAGCTCTCCCAATTCCTCGTTAACAATTCCCCACGCCCAGCCCTTCTGTGATCATTTTTGCTGCTTTGGAAGCTTCTTTGGTAGTCATATTCGAGCTCAGTCTCCACAGATGAAGCGGGCTTGACATTTCGGCATGGATTGTAGCTTCTGCTCTCGGTATCACACCCGTCGGTGATGGTTAATCATATATGACCTCGTATCTATCTCGCAAGCTTCTCATTAAATGGTCATTCATACCATATATATTCAAATGAGCTTCCGCTCTCCATATTCTCGTGCTCTCCAGATCCTCGTGCAGAGCTTTGTAGGCCAGCCTCGATATCTGAGATCATCTCTTGCAGCCGGTGGCTCTCACACAGTGCCCGTTGGCAGTTATTAGTGTTAGCAACGGGTAAGGGTAACCCACCAGCGGACCGGAATTGGATGGAAAAACGTTTCGGTTCAGTTCCAGAACCGTCCAAAAACCCGACTCGGAGCTTCTTGGCGGGCCAAACCCGTACCCGTACCCGTTAACCCGCGGGTTTTGCCGGGTTTGGCTCGACCCGTCACTTCCAGTCGCCGGATCTCCATTTCGGGTTTTTCTATTTATGGTCGCAGTCACATATGTTACTGTTATGTGCAAAATATCAACTTTGGTACATCATTCTCTATATTTGTTTCATTGGTGGCCTTTATACTCAAAACAAGGAGAGACAAGCTCCCTGCTACGTGCTGAAGTTGAGTGTGATCAATTGTTCATCTTGTATTATTTGTAAGATTTGAGATCCAGAACAGCCATATTGATTGTTAAGGCAGTGATTCAGCCGGAAATTGATCAGTTTGCACATGAGACTGCGCTGACATCATTTGGAGAGCTGATGGAGATACATGATAGTGTCAGTGGAAAATCGCAATACTGCAAGGAACCTGTTGGGATAGAGTAGCCATATGTAAATAGCATGCAGCAAATGACCGTCTCACAAATGCATATCGGCTCTCAAAACTGACGCAATACCCAATTCATTACCGATTAACAAATCGAGGCCTGTTAAACCTGTCAGCGTTTATCCATGGATATATTCTCCATACCTACGTACCTTACAAGAAATGGATTCAGGTAACCATAGTGTATTGGCTCGTAAGTGAACACGCTGATTTTACGATTACTTCTGTGGTTGAAATGTATCCCACAGGAGTCATCTGCTTGTTTTGAGTACGAGATTCCATCTGGGTAACACGTAGGTTTTGGCTGCATTGCCACATCTCCAAAAAGTCGTGAACCTTGGCCATTCTGTGCAATTTCATTTCCTCCAACTCTTTCTTCATTTCCAAGTCGTTTTCAGTGTTTGTAGTATCCAGTGATGGGTCTGCACCAGTCAAAATCCCAGTATTGGCTCGAGCAAACTGCCTTACAACAACTGTTTCGCGCAGGGTCTCGCATATGGTTTTTGACTGCCTCTAGCCGATAACATGTCAGCCAAGGGAAAAACTGGCCTCCAGTCCGACACCATATGGTATTATAGAGAATACGTCGCGCCCCACATTGGAGAGAGCAGTGTTCTTTGAGCGCATTTCCTCCTGTTGACGCCACCAGTCAGTTATATCCAGGAACCAACATGTACTGGTAATCTCCATTGGGTCGGAGTGGTAATCATTGACAGTTGGATAAATTTGCCTGCAGTTCTTTGTTGATTTTGGCGGGCAATTGAAATATAGCTTGGAGGAGGTCAGTACACGTGCTATGGGATCTCTTTGTCTGGCTGTCGTCTCAGCCACAATGTTAGGCTTTAAGTATTCTTCATTATCGCTGGACAAATCTTATCGATCAAAGGATGAGTGCCAGTACCCTGAAGCCGTTGCAGAGTGCAATAGATGACTGCTCGGAAAGCTTTCGTGCTTATTAACTGGCACACTTCAATGTTTGGCGCACTACTTATTCTCCACGTACCGCAGAAAGGCCTCTTGGTATTGGGTAGTATAGGATGTCTCGTCCTCAGAATTAATAACCATTCCTTTGTCCCGCTTTCTAAACGAGCGCAACTTCCGAAAAGGATTGGGGATATGTGCAACAATACGAAGCATGCCAGTCATTGGTGTTACTTCAGAGTATTATTTGGACCGCTTCTGTTGCACTAACTGCACAGCAAAGAAGAAGTCTTCCTTCCGTGGAGTCTGCTATTTGTTCAAAGCTCGCAACACACCGTCCATGTGATCAAACATGTGATTGTATACTATTATAACGTGATGCAATGTGACGGTATGCCTTGTCGACATCCAAAGAGTCCAATATCAAAATGGCCACAACAGTTCCATGAGATATTTCCCAATGGTCCATTCATCTTGAATTGTGAAAAGTGACCGCTAATAAGTGTATTTTGGATTTGGGAGCGACTCCCATGTGAATTACCTTGATCGGTAGGCGCGCTTCAGCAACTCCAGTGTTAATCTCCAACCTGTCTGCACATCCATAATCGGTAGTACAGCGATGCTAACTTTGCCTTTTTGACTGTCAATGAACTTGTTTCGGCGACTAGGTGTCAGCATAATTAATACCGCAAGCATACTCTCCTTTATGAATGTCAATTTCAGGACTTTCAAAATATCATCAAATACGTACTTTCTCAATAATCTTTGCTCAACCTGGTTTCATGGCCGATACTTTATTGATTCTAGTGTTGCCCTGTTTCTGAAGTCTCTTACTCTTCCCAATGTCTATTTTCTCATTCTCTCCAAATTGGTGATCGTGCTCAAGGGCTTCCCAAGACTTCGTGCGGCCTTTTACACTGAGACTGATCATGACTGTACCTAACGCCAGCTGTTTAACGTGTGCCATGCATGTTTTCTGGTTCCTCAAAGCAGGCCACTTGATTGCAGAGGACTCAAGTGTTGATTGCAGCTCGGATGACATCGAGTAATTTGATGAAGCATTATCAGTCGTAATACCAAACAAATGGCCGTCGGTAACGTCAAAACGATCAAGCACGTCCTTCAAATGTACCGTTAGCCTAACTCCAGTATGTTGGCCCTTGACCTAGCATTCTTAATTTGCTTTCAAAACGAGCAAAGAACAGGGGATTCACATGATCGAATGCAAGCTGAACTTCATGTAACACTCAATTTCAATTCATGTAACAAGCAATGACGGAGGTTATGGTGAGTTTGTTCGGTGAAGTCGATCCGTCTAAAGCTAAACTAACTGTATTTCGTGACAACAATCGCTTCATAATTTCATACACGGTTAGTGCTAATTCCTTGCGGCAAATCTTGCTACAAGTCGCAGCCGACAGCAGTACTAGGTCATCACATAATGCGTTGTATGAGAGTCGTAGCTCTTGATTTGATATAACGTTCTAAGGAATGTAAGCCGAAACAAATTCTAACTTAAGGTAGCGATTCCACATGTCTTGGTGGAATTCAGAAGTTTCCAAGTCCTTCCCTCCCAGTGTGGAACGTTTTGTCTGTCCTTTCAGTCAACATGGATCCAGCCTGATATCAAATACGATCTTCCTTTGCAAACTTACTACTGTGATTTCTCGACTGCCTTGCCTCTTCAGGATGGCTAAAGCTGTTGTATCATCTATTGGACTGGGCAATTCAGTAACCTCTGCCTCTGTAAATTCGTTTAACTTTGCAATGTGAGCTTTTGCCAGCAAGTGTTTCCCCATTGAGCTGGTCCCATATTCTCATGGATGGTCAAGAACTTGATAACAAACGATACATATGATGCCAGGGATACCGGTCTCCTCAATTCCGTGGTCCAAATTTAGACCCCACGAAGGTGCATGTGTTGAATAATTCGAAGGAATAGGCCACCTCGAGCCTACATTCATTGACGCCCACCAAGCATCAAAGATGATTTTCAAAGTAAGGTCCCGTAAATTACGAATGATGATATGGTTATTTTTGAAAGGGATTATAACGTCGAGTAATGAGGCGTTCAAAAATTTTCAATCTGACATAGCGGTAACAATTAGAAAGCTGGGTACTCACACTTAAAAGGTGATCGAAAGTAACGATACAATAAAGCAGACTATGTGTTGTTAAAGCTTGACTCTACAGCTATACGCAAAAAAATCTGGTCCGTGAGACAATGTGTTACGCCTTTGGTGTTACAGGTAACCTTCCGGGATCATGCAGGATCGCTCGATAATCCAAATGAGGATACTCAATCCGAACTCATGAAATATCATTCGGATTTGCGAATTGGATCAACGTTCCGGATCTGTCCACCTATTGGTAATATCCGCATTACCCTACCTTCACATCAATTGACCAACGACAGCGAGAGAGCCGAGCGCAAACAAGACCTGTATTATCTTTAAGTCGGTATTGGTTGTATAATCTATATTGTCATTGGTTATTTCCTATCGACAGGAAACCTGATTCCTAGTCACTGAACACATGACTATTCTTTCATACTCCAATGGTTTAGTCCTAGCGTGATGAAGTGACGTCGATATCGAACCATTATGACATCTTAAGATGAGCAGAGTCATATACGAGATAAGTTAATGACCAATGATTAATACATCGGAGCCCAGTTGACCGACTGGACTTATACGAATCAACCCTGCTTTCCAACACACCTTCTTAGTCTGTGGCGAATGGGACTTATGATTCATATGTTCTAAGTGGCATGGGATACTCTACGTTCAATATATGGCAACACAACTCAGTTGCAGAATACTGTATAGTGGGCTCCAATTAAGCAAAGTCAAAGTAAGTGTTCGGGCGTTTGCCGCAATCATTAAACCGTTCCGTACCCTGTGGGTATATGAGAGTGCACTCTCACTAGCTCTTAGTGACACGACCATGTTAGTTGATAATTAGTTTCAGAGAAGCTCGTATTCATATGAGGGATCGCCAATAGCAATAGTGTCGAAATACGTGCTCATTTCCTTGATTACGTAGTTAGTTCTCCTGAGAGTTAGAACTTGACCATCAATGGTAGAAGTAAAGAATGACAAAGGCAGTTACGTATGAGAACTCCGAAACAGGCTTGGGCAGTCTTAGGATTGTTAAGGGTGTGGATCGTCGGATCTATATCAGCGATACTGACATGGAGAAAGGACAACCATAACAGGTCAATCGAACATACAATCTCTGTTCGGATTTATCTACCGATACCTATTGACCTTGTCGACCTGGAGGATAAGCCTTAACTGTATTCCCGTGTATTATATATTAGTTCTGTATTGAAGTCAACGAGGATACTTCTCTTTTGAAGTCCAGAGTTGTACATTCCTCTTCAGGTCTACGTCACGGATAAACCACTTTACTCTTTATAGTTGGTTATTCTTAGTACCTTCGTCGAAGCAAGTAATTGATCGGGAAGAGAGCAAGACGATACTCTAGAGTCCGAAGAACCAGCCAGATAACATGCGGGTTTGAAGAATTCTCTTCAGTTGGCACTACTCTTTCTTCTGAGGCGAAACTACTTTGCTGTTTCTTATAAGACAAGTCGATACTTGGAGTCGTTGCACTTGAGGACAGGTGTTCGTTGGGTATACATGCCGGTTGCTTGGCCGATACTCTTGACTCTGAAGGAAGTCTGAGGACAAGCATGATAGTGTGTTAGTTTGGAGGTTCATCTGAGTGAGATACTTTTGGATTGTGTGCTCCAGTACATTCATAATGTAAAGACGATACTGTTTAGTCAATACTATCTTTCGGGAGCAGAGAACGGAAAAGTTACCTTGTTACCTTGGCTGATTATCCTATACACACCCTGAGTGAAGCTTTAATTATTCTTCTCTTTAATAGTCCAGAAGCTATTAAGGGCTTTTATTGATTAGGACCTAGGGTGGAACTCCCTGTGTTACACAATGCATGCATATTTGTGAAGTTGTATACAGGGACCAATTGAAAAAACTGACTGCCTAAGACACAATTCAGTGACAATGCAATGCAGTTCATTGCTGTGTAGCATCCAGAGCCCCCACAGTAATTGTTGACGCTGAGTGGGCGCTCAATTTTAGGAGGCAGATGCGAAATCGTCAATAGCATTTTTCCCCGTCATGGCAGCTAATAAGTCGATTATGCGATAACGTTGTTCTATAACCCTTAGATTTTCCAACATTCATGACCAAAAATTGTTGCCACTCCATTGACGGTCATTTTTGGAAGGAGGTATCGTTATAATTAGTAGTATTTTTGCTCTTAAAGGTGGCCGAGACATTGATTATGCCTCAAGGGCGATGCACAGCGCTTTGACGGTCCATGATGCAAGACTACAGGTCGTTGAGTGTCCGTTGACGCTCATTTTTAGGAGGTGGTAGCGATAGGGTATCTAGTATTTTTGCCAACAAAGGGAGCCAATGACTTGATTATGGGTTAACGCTGTTCCGTAGCCCTTATAGTTTCTAAAATGCAAGAACAAAAAATCGTTGATGCTCCATTGAGGATCATTTCTAGGAGGTGGTAGCGATATCATCACTAGCGTTTTGCCCCATGACGGCGGCAATACGTTGATTATGAGTTAATGCCGATGTACAGCGCTGTGAGTGTCCATAATGTAAGAACAAAAATCGTTGACACTCATTGTTAGGAAGTGGTAGCGATATCGTCTGTAGCACTTTTGCTCATACAGGTGGCCGGAACTATGATTATGGGTTGATGTAGTTGTACAGCGCTTCGATTATCCAAGATGCACGACTTAAAATTTTGGTCGCTCCTTTCACACTCTCTTCTATGAGGTGGAAGCAATATGGTCACTAACATTATGGCCCATAAGGGCAGCCGATAGTTTGATTATGGGTTACTGCTGATGCACAGCGTTCTGAGTGTGCATAATGCAAGACCAAAAATCGTTGACACTCCGGTGACGCCCAGTGTTAGGAGGTGGTAGCGATATGGTCCATAGCACTTTTGTACATAGAGGCGTCCAGGACTATGAATATGGGTTGGCGTGGTTGCATTGCGCTTGGATTATCCAAGATGCATTGCCAAAAATCGTTGACGCTCCGTTGACGCTCATTTTTAGGTGGTAGCGATATTGTCACTAACATTTTTGCCAACACAGGCCACTGATGGATTGATTATGATTCAACGCTGATGCACAGCGCTTGTGGTGTCCATGATACAAGACCAAAAATTGTTGACGCTCTGTTGAAGCTCATTTTTGGATGGTGGTAGCGATATCGTCGCTGCCATCTTTACACATAACAGAAGCCAACACTTCCATTATCGGATAATGTAGTCGCATAGCTGTTTGATTATCCAAGATGCAAGAACAAAAATCGTTGATGCACTGTTGACTCTGTTGTTTCAGAGATAGTAGCGATGTGGACGCTACCATTTTTGGCCTTCAGGGCTGCCAATCCCTTGATTAAGTGTCATAGGGACCATGTGTTTTATTTAATTATCAGACTCACCAGACAAAAAATTGTTGTCACATTTTTGAAGCCCATTTTCATAATGGTTCAACGAGCGTTTCACTAGCCTTTTTACCTATTCAAACTGCCAATCCAATCACTTTTGAAGGACGTGACTATGCAGCTGTTTGTGTGCAAAAAATGTGAGACTAAAAATCTTTGACACTCCGTTGACGCTCAACTTAATGACTTATTAACAGTTAGTGGATACTTACCAATTGAATGAAAATATGCATATAATCGTTATTGGCAGCCAATAAATCGTTTCATGTATGAACATTTGAATCCAAATCCTTCCAAGCCTCTCAATGTCTGATCCACCACTAGTCATGTTATCTGAGTGATATATGATATTGGCCTATCACGTTCCAGTGCTTTCCGCCTGCAATTACCTGCATATATATCTGTACCCTAGTTTTGGATATATTTTGCCTGACTTCCTCACCTTTGCTCGTCCAGCTCATTCTTAGCAATTTGCATGACCCGCCATAAGCGATTTTCAACATCTCGACCATTCGCACCAGGTCTGTACTGAGAGTTATGCAGTTGGATGCATGATCGTATGCACAATGAAGGTCATCATTCATTCAGCTGCGAATCGCATAATATGCTCCGCATCTACGACCCGTCTGACATCACTGACATATTTTTTTCTAGTGATTTTCATCAGCAATTTGGTATCAATTGTCGGACTTACCAGTAACGGGCAGGACGATATCACGTTCATTGGTGGTCAGTCAATGAGATTTGTAGTCTACAGCACTGGCATGGCTTATCCGACCCTTGAAAATGCATAGACGAATTATCATGTCTCAGAATTTGGTCACTGAAATCAAGTAAAAGCTGACACGTAGCAAAATAGCTACAGGTATAACATTTCAAATTGATACATTGTCACAAATGCCAATTTTCCAAGTCATGCTTCCGCCGACACAGAAGCCGGCGCCATGTCTTCGTTGGAATCTGATTTCTATATGGTAATTAGGTTTGGATGTGATATGCAGTGATGAAAGCTTACGGGTTCGACATGGTTGATTTCTGAATCAAAGACAAATCAGGTATCGGGGCGGGCGGGAGGGACGGAATTGGTTCAAGTATCTGCCAGTTCCCTGAACCTATCCTGATATGACTACTCCCAGGTCGAGAAGTTACTTATAGCATTTGCCATTTTCCGGGGACGCGATCAATCGTCTCCGTAGGGTCATCAAATGTTGACGGCGCTAATGACGCTGCATCATCAGCTGTTTCATGTTGAACGACACCCGGAACCTGCCATTCGCTCGTCCCGTACATCTTCTCCCTCTCACCGCAGTAGTCGGCCATGTCTCCCCAGCCTGGTTGCGTCAATTCATCGAGCTTCTTCTGCGTCTCCCAAATTCGCTCCATGTGATGCTGTACCACAGTAGGGATTGTGCCATCACCCAGCCAGGTTCGTCATGTTCGCTAAGGTTGCCCCCGGCAGGATCTTGTTCATCACCATCCTCGTCTTCCCCATCCTCCTCATCGTCGGAACTTTCAAGATCACTCAAACTATCGCTGATGACCTTCAACATCTCCTCATATGTTGTTTCAGGTTTGGTGGTTGTTAGTGTTAGCAACGGTTCCAGTTTTCGACCCGCCCGGTTTTATAGGTCTGCGTGGCAACAGCCTTACCCGATCTAAAATCGACGATTTTTTATGCGACCCATCACTTTAAGGCCACAAATATTGATTAGAGAGTTTAGTGTTTGGTATGTGAAATATGCAGCTCAGCGCGGCGCATCTTTTGGCTGTCTCCGATTTTCGATATCTTTAAATCTCAGCCAGCGGCAGCCCAAAAACCTCATTTTTCGGCCAAAAATGACAATAATTTCAAAGCAGCTTGCTGAGATTTGAAGATATCAAAAATCGGAGACAGCCAAAAGATGCGCCATCTGAAGCTCCATATTTCATGTACCAAACACTAAAATATTGGATGAATATTCAAGGACTTGATTGAAAGAACCGTTTTGCACAAACCCGGACCGAACCGCCAGGGGCCGGGTTTTCATGGACCCGCTATAGTACAAACGGTCCGAAAACGGAACCGTTGCTAACACTAGTGGTTGTCAATCTTGCCTTTTCAGCATATCTCATATCATCCTGCTCCTGTTTAGTTGCTGTCTCTGTGTCTTCAACAGACTTTCTTGCAACATTGGTCTCTCTTTCCATATAATCCTCGATTCATTTCTCCTTCTCTTCGTTGCTTAAGAAGTGAGTTTCTTGTCGCCTCCCTGCGGCAAATATCTTTTTGGATCGCAAGCTGTGCAATACTCCAAGGGCTGGAACCCAATCCGCTTCCAAGCCGCTCTGGCCTTTATTCGATTGATGACATCGTTGTGTAGAGCGCTTTGTGGATGTGCCGTGGTTTCCTGTCCGTAGTGGCGAAAGGTTCTTTTTCGGAGCGTTGAGCATGGTATTTTGTGTTGACTTTGTTGAAGGACGCGATGTAGGATGCTGCAAGATAAAGACCACATAGAGGCAACCTGCATGATTTATGTCGAGGTTGGTATGCTTAATTGATTTGAACAAAGCAAAATCTGCATTTTGCCCATCACTATATTCGGAATAGCAATGCTAACCGTACATCATGAAATGATGTTTAGGGTCTGTTGCATGTTGTATCCCTGGGATTTCTTGATACAAACATCTGCAGAGGTCCATTCAAGCGAAAAATGTACTGTGTATATGTTGCAAAGACGAGATTTCGGCGGGTATTCCCTGGGATTTACACTTGGCAAAGAACACACAATATCAGCCCAACCTGGTGGAAATCGCATGAAGGATGGCAACCCGTGCAACGGGCAGCCATGTGTAACAGACTTCATCCTGTTCAGAACGAGCAGTTTGTCTGTTACCCATGCCATTTTGACTTGAAGCTAACTATATATTCCTCAGGACTTCCCACTTTGTTTCATTATGATCATCTCTTCACTTCCACAGCCGCAAATCATGGCTCCACATGCACCACAACAAAGTGAGAGTGGAATAGAATTGAGCAGAATGATGGTTGTTTCATCTGATACGCCACCAGGTGAGAGGCAACCACAATCTAGAAAACACTTAGCTTACCGCGACGCTGCAAATGCAGCCACCGAAAACATCACCCTGTACGCACAGTTAAAAATTTTCTGTAAAACCAGAAGCAGGAACAATAGGTAACAGCATGCAATTGAATGTAAGTGTAGTCATATCCAGGTACACGGCCGTCAACTAATGATATAACACACACCTGGAGTTTATAGAGAGCTGCGTAACCAAATCTGTAGATGCCGCAACTAATATCTTGTAGGTTTTCAACCTGTCTGCAACTATCGGCAGGCAAGGAGATCGGGTACAGCTAGAACAGTCTGACATGGGCCTGGCCTTGAATTTGGCCAGAATGGCCAAAGAATGGTTTTTCCGAGATGCAATAGAGAAAACACAATTTCTAATCAAGAATGCTCTGGCTTAAGTCCAAGAAGAGAAAAAGCGGGGAGTGGAGTTTCCTGGGCATAAAAATGTGAAGGCTGCGATGGAAAGACACACGGCTATGCTTTGGGAAAATCAGACGGACGGCTGCCTTCCTTGCCAAAATGGCACTGCACAGAATCCCCAGACACGGTGGAGAAGCAATGGCACGGGTGAACCTCCACCAGAACGACTCAGAGAGCCGACACCAGAACCAACGCCAAATCCTCACAAAACGCCACCCCTTTCACCCGGTAACAATGAGGCAGTGCACTTATCTGAAATCAATGGTGTGCCACCGGGATATGTGTATATACATACTCCTCTTCCAAGTGCCCAAATTTTCAATCTTGATGCATATGCCAAAGATCGCAAGTGTGATAAAGATTTTAATCCAGCTTTGCCGACTGATCATGGAACATCCACTTGATAGTACACTATCTGCTGCATGGTAACACAGCTGACATCCATTTTGCAGACGACAGCAGCCAATAGAGCGAAGCTGATAATGAAGATGAGCATTAATCGAATGGAACGTGATTTTTGACTGTATACGCTCCCTGCCACATTGTGAATATGTGCGTCAACACAGTGTCAATGACTGTTAACTTCGCATCTTCGATAATTCATGTTCCGATTGGTTGCAGACATCTATTCATCTGATATTTGCAGCCTTTACTGGGAAAAACAACAGCGAGATGCTACCCGACGCATTCTGAGAATGAGCGTCAACGGAGCGTCAACGATCTTGAGTCTTGTAACTCAGGAAATGCAGAAGGAATTTGGTTATTTCGATGCGTATTCATGGTATTGGCCATGTTTAGTGGGAAAAGTGATGGAGGCACGTTCCCTGCACCATCATGAAGATGGGCGTCAGCGGAATGTCAACGATTTTTGGCCTTTCATCTTGGGTAATCAAAGTGCGATGTGTCAGTTATTGAGTATATACGATGTTTTGACCGTTTTTCTTGGCCAAAACGTTCATGAACTCTTCCTTGCATCATTGTAAATGAAATTAGTTGGTACAGTCAGGGTGGGTGTCCTGGCAATGTCACTTGCTTATCTGCCGAGAGAGGCTGCCAATTCCTCCGTAATAGAGTTTTGCAATCATGCACCACTCAGATTACCTTAGTGGCAAAACCTTCAATTTTTGACACTGATTTCCAATATGGGGCAGGGAGGGTGTCGTTTCTGCTTTTGCCTATACATGAGGCCAATACCTCAGTTATGACAGTCTGCAACCAATGCCCGCTGTGATTACACATGATGCAAGACGTAATATCGTCAACGCTCCATTGACGCTTATTTCCAGGAAGGATCAGGGAGGTTTTGTCTACATATTCTGAACACCAAGGCGGCCAGTACATCCACAAAAAACATCGATTTACTAAGGTTAATACTTTACGATAAACAGTAGGATTTCAAAATACGACGATAAATTGAACAACACGAAATGCAGCCCGGAAATTGGACACGACAAGTCAATCCAAACCCGGTGGAACTCGGCGAATCCTGTGGGTTCACGGTTAGGGGTCCGAGTTTTGACCACCACAAAGAAGAAGATTGGGTTTTTGCCCGGTTCTGAAACCGAACTGAAATGTTTTTCTGATCCAAACCCGGACCGCTGGCAGGTTACCAGGACGCGTTTCGACCACTACCCACCCGAGTACTTCGTTCAGCACATCTCGGTTTGAATGCAGCGCGTCATCGAGCCACTAGTGGGGATTATTCCGGTTGTTGATTGGAATCGGTAGGAGAGCGACCATTATGAAGAGGTGGGTTGAGGGCGTCTGGCGGATCTCCGAAGATAGATTGGCAATTGTGATATATACTGTTCACCCTGTCTGTTCGCCAGCAAAATTGAAGAGGTGTGTTCCGTCAGACTTGAAGATCAAGGGAACAAGTGTATCCCCAACTCAGAGCGTTGCCTAAACGTCGATTAGTACGTTATTATCCTTGAGTATCTCATCTTACCTGTGTCTCCCACCACCAATCCGCAATGTGGATTGTGGTTTAGATCTGTGTTGGGGGCGTATCTCTGTTAAAGCAACATTGAGGGGCGACAATGAGATGCTCAGAGTAGGCGGGTTGCAGCATCAACCATCACATGGTTTTGATGATGTCTCGACTCCAGTATTTGATAGTGCATTGGTAATTGTCATTCCATCTCAGATCCTCAAGAGTGTGTAGTTCCCACTCCCCGAGATACTGATCATCTGGCATCCTAGCCACCAGCTTCTGGACGCCATCCTTGTTTTTGAAGCTTCGGAACCGCAGAGCGGTGCACTCTTCTTTCAGCACATTGTTATAGTACGTCTTCATGCCCTTTTTCTTCATCACACACTGGATATATTTGTACTCTTCACGCGTCGCAAATGAGTAGTACGGATTCTTTTGGGGGTTCGTCTCAATGCAACCCTGAGTGTCCCGTTCCCATCGTTCAGCAATGTAATTGATCTGCGGAGCGCTGGCGCTGCGGGATATTTCCTTCCGTGGCAGAGGTGGTGGTGGTTGAGCCTCCAAGCCTGCGATGTTTTCGAAGTGTTCGAGGTAGGGAAACGCGTCCAAGTCTTACACTGAATCTTTGTTAGCGTTGAATTCACGACACTGAGGGGTTTCAACGCATCGGGGTGAGCTGTTAATAGTCAGATTCTTCTGGCGTGCCACTTGAATGTGTTCAGGATGGTGTAATTAGATATATTCAAGTCGACAGCTGTCTGAGGTGAACTTCTTTCAGCGTGAAAATTTGGGACAATGCAAAGGGGTCTTCTCTGGCATTTTCAACAACACGCGAGGTGTGCAGTATACACTGTAGAAAGGCACGACAGTTGGTGCTGGACCTGATCAGCCTTATGTGTAAGCTCACCATAATTTCAGCTAACTTATTGAGCATCAACACCCTCACAAGGAGGTTCCTTACACGCCACACGTTGCAAAAATGCTGCATGCACCATGTCCCATAATTCTATGAATAAACTAAAACCAACAAAAATAAAACCAGTACAAAACCCATAAATAAAATAAGCCTTAAGCAAACCAAAAACCTCCCAATGAGTGTAATCATAAATGCCTGAGACAAATACATTAGTAAAAAGAAAAGGAACACAACACGAACCCGACCCTAACCTGAACGCAACAACCATTGCCTCCTTTGCAATGCGAGGACTGCTTCACTGCTTAACTACTGATCATTCCAGGCGCGCCCGATGGTTAGGAACAGGGGGGAGATAGATATCGGGGTGAGGGACATCCGCGAGAGGGACATTGCGGAGAGGGACATCGTGGAGACTGTTGCCACTTGCCGATTCAATCAGCAGCTGCTGATCCACATCCACATCGGAGAGGTTTCCGTCTGCCTCATCTTCTCGCAGTGTTGGCACCGCTGGGGGAGGTTTTTGCGGCATCAGAAGCCCAAAATGCTCCAGCCCACTGAGAGGATGAGTCTCCAGAGTTGGTAGTTGTGGGCGATGCACCGGGGTTTGTGGCTGTGGGGCAGATGTCGGAGGTTTGGCAGTCGGGTATATTCTCCAATCTCCTGGGCTTGCTCAGGTAGCACCGATTGGCTGATAGTCTAACGTGGTATCTACATTGGCAGCCGATGTGTTTACCATCTCTCTCTGGCCAATCGTCCAAGGTTCATTGGCTTCATCCTCATCCTCATCCTCCTCCTCATCCTCATACTCCTTCTCCACCTCTACCACCTCCTCATCTTCCTTGTCTGCATTTTCCTCCTCTTCAATTTCCTCCTCATCATCGTCACCGTCCCTTTCCATATCCATATCGCCGCATAAATTAACGCTGTCCGGTGTGTCCACATTATGCTCCATGCGCATATTCACATCAGGTTTAAGTTCTGAGTCATACTCGCCATCCAACTCATTAGAGTCGGTATCATCACTGAGCAACTTGACACGGCAGCCAATGCTTCCGGCTGTAAATATACCCTCTCTAGTTAGCCATCCGTGTCCGAGTTTGCATTATACATTTTCTTCTGCAACAGCACAGGAACGGCACGAGAGATATCATCTGCTCTGGCGGTTTGTTTAATAATACCTTTCCCTTTACCGTGTCCCTAACCCTGCCCCTTCCCATTCTCTGTTGCCCTTCCCTTCCCTTTCGCCTTCCCGTCCTTTGTACCCTTCCTTCTCATGGTCCCTTTCTCACCGTGCTGCGTTTCCTCCTCAACCTCCCTGTCGTCGTTGTCATTGCCGTAGCGAGGATGGCTCCCTCCACCGCTCCGCAATCCGGAATCCGCCCAATTCTCTTCATCATCATCATTCTTGTTTATCTCATCCCGATTCAGTGGTCTAACGGCCAGGAAGTAGCCTGGCTTGTACTGTCGGCAGCTTGGTGGCTCAATCTTTGCCCTGAGATGATTGCAACTGTACCAAGAGCAACACTCATCTGTGTGTTTAACCATCCTAGAGCTGTTTGTCTGCACATTGAAGTGATCGTCTTGATCGCTGAAGGCACGGGGGTTGTTCCACCTCCAATTGTTCATTAGATCTCGGGTTTTGTGAAACATTTTCCCCATATATGAGCCGAAGCCTACCAACCACTTCAGAAAAGGTGAACTGCTACTCCTGGGGTGCGGCCACATCAGCTGGAATTGTGACAAGTGGCGAGTTATGACTGGATCAAGAAACATTATGTCGTAAACGATGTCCCAAGCCCTCTCATCCTGGACGGCACAAAATTAAAAATCTGTATGAGTCCACGGATGTGTTTCGAGATCGATCCCTTTATATGGACCCGATCAAACGACAGGCATCAATTTATATCCCATGTTGGCGTTTTTGACCTAGCATTTGACTTACCCTGTTGTTTGCCGCTGCCCTTTGGTGCCAACGCTGTGAGTTGAAAATGAATCTACATCTGAGGCATTAGCATTATGATACCTTTGCAAGTTGCAGAAGCAAGCCCAGAGGGAAAATTGAAGGTTGTGTAGGTTATCGGGTATGTTTTGGAACGAGAGGAGATATTTTCTTCGAGTCCGCTGATATTTACAAAGCTTTATATGTTATCGGGTGTAATTTCGAATGAGAGGTGGTGTTTTGTTGAAGTCAGGTGATGTTGTGAGTGTTGATGATGCTGGAGATGTATTAACTATGGGAAGAAAAGAGAATGGAGGTAAAGGCGGGAAGAAGGCATATATATACTCGAGTACATGCGATTTGATTCATATCCCGCGTTTTGTTGGTTAATGCACATAATACGGCCCAGTCGTCATCTTGCATGACCACCAAGCACTTCATGAATGAGGAGCCTCAAGACGAGGATTTGTTCTGGTGGTGAGGACAGTTTGCGACCCCGGGCTTTGCTTTGTCATCTCATCCAACTTTTACCGCTCAGACCTTGTCAATCTTGAAGCAAACTGAGTAGGTCTCAAGTCATCCCAACTGTGCAAACATCCAACACGGCTACCAACACCTAGCGGTGGAAAGAGCAGATGCAACTGAGGTCATAGGATAGAGAATAGGTCATTGTTCGCGTTGCGATGCTTTTAGCTGTGCCAAAGGGGGATTGCCACTGGGAAACTGAAGATATACACAATTGGTTGTTCGAAGTATTGTACCAACAACGAGTGCAATACAATGATAATTACGCCAAGAAGGCATAAACACCCTTCAAGCGGTCAAAAACGACCTGCAGACTTTGCTGTAACAGTAAATAGCAATGCTCAGTTTAATCTGAGTTTAATCTGATGGCAGTTAACCTCATAATTGAATGCTTTTCAACGGATCTCGTCAACGAGTATTGTCAGGGTTTAGAGTCTAGCGTGATCTACACTGCGCCTCCCACTTTTATCAAAACCCTCCTTGATCACTGAAATAGGAATCTACCTCGCCAGCCGTTACATATGCTTGCACAGGAATTCATTCCTACATTCTCAACGTGGCACTTCAATAAGGGACAATGCCTTGCCAAAGCCCTCACCTTGACACAACTCCAGTGGTACGCAAAGTTTGAAGTCTTGTTATTTCTCATAATCAATCAAAGTGTGGGGCTTCTGGGAATTCTCAACTCGCGCCTGCTAAGACAGGCGTTTCCGTACCGGCAAGCAAGAGGGATTACTCTCAAGGAGGGAGTTCTGTAGCCTCTAACATCCAAGGTCAGAACTCCATCCCTGCATCTTCGCTGAATGATTCTCTGGGTGCAAATATGACTCAATGTGTCACTTCCACCTGGTCCGGTACACTGCAATGGTCAAAAAATACTCCAACTGCCACGCCGGTTACCAGCAGTCACAGCACACCAGCACCCGGACCAACCTCAACCCATCACATTTTATCCAGCTGAGCATTCGGCATTGCTATCACTCCCACTTCTTTTTGGCGGCCTTGAAAACCTACCTACCCCCATCCCTTATGCAGAAGCCTGGGCAATCATTACACATACATTCTGAAAGCGAGCTATCGAAAAGAATGAGAGACATAGGCAGCGACAATTGTAACCACAGGTGGTGTCTACACTTTGCTCAATAGGCTCCGGCTGTCAGAGCATCCATCCATCTGGTCACTCAGACATTACATGTCTTGCGTTTGCAATAGGCGGACTACTGGAACTTCCCAAGTGGAACAGACTGCCGTTTATAAGTGGAAGCGACTTGTAGAGGGTATGTGATGGAAAGCGATGCGTTTTGATAGCATTAGCTGGCGCCCCACGCTAGCAGATAATAGAGACGTACTGGAATACCGCTATGCAGCAAAACAACATTTGGTCCACAGCATTTCAGGCGGGCACAAAGGAGATCTTGAAAGAGGTATGCTGAAGCAACGGCCCACATTGGATATTACAGGCTCAAACCGGCAACAGGTTGGCGCTCAAGTCGATAAGGTCAAATTCCATTTTATTCAATCAGTTAGGGACAACCTAGCAGAGCATTATGATCTCCACCACTTTGAATCTGCCACAGAGAGTTTGGAATCCATTGATTCCCTTCTGGCAGACAATAAGTATCTTTTTCCTGTAGCAGAGCGTGTGGATGGTGGTGTACGCGGCCCAAATCTAATGCAGAGAGAGTCCAAAGCTGCTAACTAATGGCCATAGTTCACTTTATTTCCTGGCGGAAGTAATCCAGCGGATAATATACATCAAATTTTATCATCAGGCGAATAACCGCAGTAAGTATGGTGATGGATTTTATCATTCCATGATTAACGACAAGGATAGTTATATACCCTCGCCACTGATCATGTTTACCTGAAGTGAGTTGCTCAATGTTCTCCTGGAGTGGCATAAGAACAAAGGTGTTGGTCCGAAAGCTTCCAAGTCAAAGCTAAACGCGGACAGCCCTGATGGCTCGAACGACTTCACTTACCAGAATGACTTTTGTAAGAATGCATCCACCTTTGATGCAATGGGTCCCACAATGTTCACCTTGCCTGACGTTGTACACGCGTACACATTCTTTTTAATACCTGGAACACACTACTGGAGAGCTACCAACAAAGGGTGTATAAAAACACTTTTGTTACAGTCAAGGGTCATATCCGGCAGGCGGAGAAACCCAACTCCTGCCGTGGTCATCAGAGTGGAAGCAATCCATGTTGACAATGCTATTCTTCTGGACTATTTAACATGCAAAGTGGCGCTTGAGGAGCCTGAGAGCGGAAGCACTCACCCAAACATCGGGATAGACAACAATTGCGCGGATCCGGCAGTGCATTCCGGGATAACAGGGGGCAGCGGGGAATATGAAGACGACCGTGATGAAACTGTCGAATGTGATGCCATCCCTACCGCCAGCCAGCGACGATGGCCCACGACTGAACTCGAGAGGTTTGACCTGGGAACCATTAAGGTCAACGGGTACCAGGGCAAGGAGGGAAACAATGCAGATGCGGATATGGATGTGGTGGAAGATGCGTCGCAATCAGATGATAGAACACTGCAGCATGTGGAGGACGGAGGTAGTGTAAGCAACGGGTCCGGGTAACCCACTAGCGGTCCTGGTTTGGACCGCAAAAACGGGTCGGTTCAGTTCCAGAACCGTCCAAAAACCTGACCAGCAGACTCTTGGCAGGCCAAACCCAGACCCGTACCCATCAATCCGCGGGTCTCGCTGGGTTTGGCTAGACCCGTCGGGTCCAATCTCCGGTTCTGCGTTTCGGGTTTCACATTTATAGTCGCATACAGATATGCGACTGTTAATCGTAAAATATTGACCTTGGTACTTCACAGTTTGTTTTCGACGTATTAGCCGTCTTGATGTGCAAAACAAGAATACTCAAGCACCCAACTACATCCTGAAAATGAGCGGCAACAGAGCGTCAATGATATTTGGTCTTGCATCTTCGGTATTATGAGTGGTGCGTGATCACAAACATCCATAAAGAAGGATATGACAGCCTTTATAGAAATATATGTAGGGGATATTCTAGCCACATCCTCTGGGACAGTAACAACATATTTCATTTACAGAGTTACCACTAAGTATTCTTGAGCCTTTTATAGTAAAATAACAGTCAAAACGATATATATAGGCAATAACCACCACATAGCGCTGTGATTAACAATGATGGAAGGCCAACAATCGTTGACACTCTGTTGACGCTCATTTTGAAGATGCGGCAGGAAGAGTTTCACTTTCACTTTTGCCAATAAAGGCAGTCAATAATCAGTTTATGACAATGTGCAACCTGTCACCCCCCAGATTACCCATGATACATGACCAACAATCGTTGACTCTCTGTTGACGCTCATTTTCATGATGGGTCATGGAGGGTATTGCAATCTGTTTTGCCTATAAAGGCAGACAAATATTCCTGTATGACTCAACACACCCTATCGGAGGTGTCATTTCCCAAGACGCATGACTAAAAATCGTTGACGCTCCGTTGACACTCATTTTCACCATGGGGCAGGGAGGGTATTGCTATCTGTTTTGCCTATAAAGGCAGCCAAAAAATTCTTTTATGACTGAGTACAACCTATTGGAGGTGTGATTTCCCAGGACACATGACCAAAAATTGTTGACGCTCCGTTGACGCTCATTTTCATGATGGGGCAGGGAGGGTATTGCTGTCTGTTTTGCCTATAAAGGCGGAGAAGAATACCTTTGTGACTCTATACACCCTATTGGAGGTGTTATTGCCCAGGACGCATGACCAAAAATCGGTGACGCTCTGTTCATGCTCATTTTGCTATGGCTGTATCCACAGTATGCAATCATTCATTTTGGCACAGTCCATCATTCACTTTGTTTTGGCTGCCTTTCTGGCATTTTCATATACTTTCTTCTTGATCACTACATTGTTCTTTAATAATACATAGATATATATAATAATAATCAACAAAATCCCATGTCTTTCGGTCAATGCTCGTCATTAGTAGCAGGATCACTCAATCCGCTGCTTTTGTCTTCAAAATGAATGGTAGACGCATTACCACACAACAGATAGTGTACTAACCATCATCAGTCAGCATATCTGGATCAAAATCAGTATCGTCCTCGGTATCCTTATCATCTGCGAAAAATTCCGCACAGGGGAGAGCTGTATGCGAATACGGATATCCGGCCGGCAAATTGACGATTTCAGGTGGTTGTACTCGGGAGGTGTTACCGGTTCGGGCGGGTAGCGTGCTGGGCGGTGATGGAGTCGGCTCTGGAGTCGGCACTCTGCATAGGGCTGGGGGAGGTGCACCAGTTCCTTGCCGTCTCCAGCGTGTCTGCGGATTATTTGCGGTGCCATTTTGGCAAGAAAGGCAGCCGGAAGTTTGGTTTTGATGAAGCATTGATCGGTGTCTTTGAATCGCAGCCTTCACCTTGTCATGCCCAGGAAACTCGACACCCCGCTTCTTCTCTTCTCGGACCTCGGCGTGTTGTTTCTTGATGAGATATTTTGTTTGCTGTATTGCGGAGCGCAAAACGCCTTCTTTGGCGATTATGGCCATATTCAACTCCAGGCGCATGTCGGACTGTTCCAGCTGTACCCGACCTACTTGCCTTGCCATAGTTGCAGACATGTTGAAAACCTACAAGACATTAGTCGATGCTTCTAACAATGAAATTCGGCCGTTACCTCTACCAGATACGCTTCCGTATCCTCCTCTCAAGTGATTAAAGCCTGGTTTGTCCACTGACAGTGACGCTTATCAGGAAATTCATCTGCAAAGATCCCGGAGCTCACAACATCATGATGTTCGATTTCGCGGACTGTGCGGACAAATGCCTTTGTCGACCATTGAGGTTTCCGGTTACGGGCAGCGATGAATTCGTTACGTACCTCTCTATGGACACCCGCTGTACGTTATTCAGGTAATTGACCGACGTTTGCCACGATGAGGATATACTTACATCCAACTGCATGCTGCTTTTTGTTTTTGCTGCTGCCAGTCTTGCGGACGATCTTTAAATGTGCATCCTGGGTCATATGTTTGGTGGCTACATTGGCAGCATTGCGGTGAACTAACTTGTGTCTGCGCTCTTGTTGTGTGACGAGAAGTTCCGTATTTGATGTAGCGCCCGCCAATCTGGCGGTGTTCGATCCACTCTCACCTGCCGGAGGTGGTTGTGTATCTATAATGTGCTGATGTGGAATAGGAGAGGAAGGTGATAACGAGAGGAAGTGGGAAGCCCTGAGGACTGTATAGTTAGCTTCATGTCAGAATGGAATATATAGCAGCCAACATGATCGTTATGATCAAGATGAATCCTACAGAGCAAGCATGCAAGTTGCAGGGGTTTCCCACCTCCCCGCAATTTTCAATCAGTCGGTCTGATGTTGTCTGTTGGATAACAGGGGTCAATTGCGGTGTACGACCACGGAAATCGCCCAATTGCTGCATATCAATATGATGTAGTTCCAGCGAAAGGACGTCTGCTGATGTTTGTCTCAAATAATCCCCAGGATATTACATGAAACTAACGCTAACAATCATGTCATGTTGTATGGTTAGTGTCATTATTCCGGATTTATTGACTGTCAAGAGAGCGATTGTGCTTTGTTCGAGATGAACAAACGTACTAACCTTGACATAAAAGACGCAGCTTACCTCCATATTGTCCATAACTTGCAACATCCAACATCTCTCCCAACAACAAAGTCCACAAAAACTACAATAGTCAATGCTCCGAAAAAGAACTATTCGCCACTTCCGGCGGGCAGATACGGCAAATCGAAAAAGCGGTCAACCCAACGACGTCATCAAGCTAATGATGGCAAGAGCCGCTTTGAGGCAGAGAGAATCCGAGCCCTTGGGGCATTGCGCAGCATGAGATCCAAAAAGAAGCTTGTGGCGGACAAGCGACGAGAAACGCACTTCTTAAGCAATGAAGAGAAACAGAAATGGATTGAGCATTATGTGGAGAGACAGACTGGTGGGGCAAGAAAGCGAGTTGAACATGCAGAGGCCGCGGTTCAACAAGAGCAGGACGATATGTCACAGGCTGAAATCGCGGGATTGACGTCCAGAGAGCCCGAAAAGACTTTGGAGGAGATGCTGGTTGCTATCGGAGCCAGTCTGAGTGATCATGCAAGTTCCAATGATGGGGAGGATGGGGAACAGGAAGATGATGAAAAGACTGAGCAGGGCAATGTGAGCGAAGATGACGAACCCGGCTGGGTGATGGGCACAATACACACAACGGTCCAGCAGCGCATGGAGAGATTTCGGCAGAAACAGATGAAACTCGACGAATTGACTCAACCGGGATGGGAGGATGCAGCCGACTACTTCTGTGAACAAGATAAGAAGTACGGCACCACCGAATTGAGGGTTCCAGCCGGCGTCCAGCCGCAAACAATGGATGACGCTTCGGCACCTCCACTAGCAATATTTAGAGAGCTGATGGAGAGTCTTGAAATAGTCCCCGGAATATGGCAAAGGCTGCCAGGGACTTGGCGACCAGGAAGTAGTCATATTAGGCTAGGTTCGTTGAAGCCGCAGTCTAAATCGAGTATACCAAGTGGTGAGCCAGCTGCAGAGCCCTATTTGTCAATGTTGCTGAAAGCGAAGCCAGTTGAACCAGTAAGCATTTACCCCTGCATATAGCCTCCAGCTAATTACCATATAGATATTGGATTCCGACAAAGAGATGGTGACGGCTCCAGCGTCTGCGGAAGAATAGTGGTGCAAACTGTACTTTTTGACGTCTGATCGCGGTGAAAACCAAGTTGTTTACCAATTTTGCTACCTGTCAGCTTTGGCTTGATTACAGTGACCAAATTTTGAGTCATGATAAGTCGTCATTGCATGTGCAACAGTCGAACGTACCATGTGAAACTTCTAAAATCCAAATCGGGTTGTGAGACGGCCATCACGTTCGGTTTAATTCTGCCAGTGACTGTTAAGTGACATAGCAAAAGCAATAATAGTGACGATATGTGCTAACATGATTTATGTGAGTGATGTCATTCGTGTCATAAGAGGAGCGGTCAGTGCGCATGACGAATCGATCTGAACGACAGCCGTCATGCCATATTCATCAATGTATCCAACTGCATAACTCTCCGCACAGACCTGGTGCATATGGTTGAAATATTTGAAATTGCTTGTGGTACGTCATGGAAATCGAGGAGAAGGAGCTGGATAAGGAATGGTGAAGAAGTCGGGCTATATTTACCAAAAACTAGTGAAATGATTCACATGCCGTCAATTGCCAGCTGAAAGCGCAGGAATGTTATAGGACCACATCATTTCTCACTCTGATAGCGTAGATAGCAGTTGATCAAAAATTGAGAGGTAACAAAACTCCTGGATGCAAACAATAATAGATACAAACGCAATAATGGATGTCATAACAGGATATTTAATTTGTTGGATACAATTATTAAGTGTACAAAGGCTGTTTCGAAGTGATTAATGTGAGCGTCAACAGAGCAGCAATGATTTTTGGCATTGCGTCATGAAACATCCAGTAGGCTGTAGGGTAACAGCAAGTCATATTCGAACTATCGGCCGCCATTCTATTGAATATTGGTGACAGCAACATTTGTACTATGTCCTAAAAATGGGCGTCAACAGAGCGTCAACAACTTTTGGCCTTGCATCTTGGCAAATGAATGGGGTGCGCAGCGACGTTACCCCATAATCGCGCTATCGGCCGCCTTTCTAGGCAAAAACTGTTCCAACAACATCGCTACTATATCCTCAAAATGAGCGTCAACGGAGCGTCAACGACTTTTGGCCTTGTATCATGGAAAATCCTAGGGCTGTGTAGCAGCTTGAAGCCATAATTACATTATCGGCTGCCTTTCTAGGCAACAATGGTTGCAACATCGCTACTATCTCCTAAACATGAGGGTCAACGGAGCGTCAACGACGTTTGGCCTTGTATCATGCAAAATCTTAGGGCTGTGCGGCAGCATGAAGCCATAATTACATTATCGGCTGCCTTTTTAGGCAAAAATGGTTGCGACTACATCGCTACTATGTCCTTGAAATGAGCGTCAACGGAGCGTCAACAACTTTTGGCCATGCATCTCTGACAATCCGAGTGCACTGCGGCGATATCATTACATGATCGAACCAACGGCCGTGTTACTAGATAACAATGCTATTGACGACATCGTCACTACGCCCTAAAATTGAGCGTCAACGGAGCGTCAACGATTTGAGGCCTTCCATCTTGGAAGATCATGTGGCGATGCGTCATCAACGATCTATAATTGTACTACCGGCCGCCTTTCTACGCAAATATGCTTCCAACAGAATTATAACCATGTCCTAAAATGAGCGTCAACAGAGCGTCAACGATTGTTGCGCTGGCATCTTGGACAATATAACCGGAATAGAACGCAGATAAACCACAATGAACCTATCGGCTGCCTCTATTGGCAAAAATGCAAGTGTCGATATCGCATCCGCCTCCTACAATTGTGGACCCATGGTGCGTCAAGGCTCCCTATGCTACCCAGCAATACACTGCAGTATGCTGTTCCTAAATGGAGGTTTACGCGGTCAGTCGTTGCAATCTGTCCTTTTATTCAACATAACAAATATGCATGCAATGTCTGAATGATCTGATGATTTTCCTTGTAGCTGTGGAGTCAATATTTAAGAACCCGCAATCAGCTTTACTGTGTTGTTATTTTTGGCAGTCTCTCAAGTCGGATTACCCGGCTTTCGAATTCCTACTGCCATGTCTGATACACAATCTTTCAACACCTCAATGCTAGAGGTTATGATCTATTCCAAAAATGAACGTGTCTTTATTCGTGATTTGAGTGACCTTACTTCACAAATCATCTTCGATGCTTGGTGGGCTTCAATGGATGCAGGCTCGAAGCGGCATATTGCTTGGAAGAATTCTTGACATGCTCCTTGGTGGCGATTCTATCTGCACTGCGGGATTGATGAGACCGGCAGTCCTGGGATCATATGTATCGTTTGTCATCAAGTTCTTCGGCATCCGTCAGAACATGGAACCAGCTCAATGGGAAAACACTTGCTGGCAAAAGCTCACATCGCAAAGTTAAATGAATTAACAGAGTCAGAGGTCACTGAATTGACTAGTTCGACAGTGGATGAAACAGCTTGGGCCATCCTGAAGAGGCAAGGAAGTCGTGGAATTACAATAGTACATTTGCAGAGGAAAACCATATTTGATATCCAGTTCAATCCATATTGACCGAAATGACAGACAAAACGTTCCAAACTGGCAGATAAAGACTTTGAAACTTCGGAATTTCACCAAAACACGTGGAATCGCTACCTCATGTTATGATTTGTTTCGGCACATATTCCGTGGAACGCTATATCAAATCTTGAGCTACGATGGTCATATAAGGCATTCCGCGATGACCTAGTTCTTCCATCCGCTACGACCCTTAGTAACATTTGCCAGAGGGAATATGCACTGACTGTGGATGCAATGAAGAAGAATTGCCACTAGGAAATAAAGTTAGTTTAGCTTTGGACGGATGGACATCAACGAACAAACTACCGATACCATCAGTAATTGCTTACTATATGGATCGAAATTGGGCATTGCGTGAAGTTCAACTGGCTTTCGATGAGGTTAATCGCCTGTTCTGTTCGCGTTTCGTAAGCTAATTAAGGATGACAGGATAACGGCCATCATACTGGAGCAAGGCTAGCCGTACATTTGAAGGACGTGCTTGATCGTTTTGAGCGTACCGATGGCCATTTGCTTGGTATTCCAACTGATAATACTTCATCAAACTACTCGATGACACGCGAGCTGCAATCAACACTTGAGGCCTCTGGAATCAAGTGGCCTGCATTAAGGAACCATATACCGTGTATGGCGCACGTCATAGAGCTGGCTTTAGGTGCAGTCATGAGCAGTCTCGGTGTAAAAGGCCGTACAAAGTCTTGGGAAGCCCGTGAGCGCGATCAGCAATTTGGCGAGAATGAAAGCATAGACATTGGAAAGAGTCAAAGACTTCGAAAAGAGGGCAATGCTAGAATCAATAAGGTGTCGGCCATGAGACCAGGTTTAGCAAAGATAATTGAGAAAGTACGTATTTCATGATATTTTGAAAGTCCTGAAGCTGACCTTTGTAAAGCAGAGAATGCTTACCGTATTAATTACGATAACACCTGGTCGCCGAAACGAGTTTATTGACTGTCAGAAAGCCACACTCCGCATTGCAGTACTTCTGATTATGGATGTGAAGACACTTTGGAACTCTACTCTGGAGTTGCTCGAGCGCGCCTACTGCTTATGGGTAGTGTTAGCAATGGTTCCAGTTTGGGACCCCGCCAGTTTTATAGGTCTGCATGGCAAGGGCCTTACCCCATCAAAAATGGAGAATTTTTTACGTGCACCATCGCATTATGGCTACAAATATTGATCAGAGAGTTCAGCGTTTGTTGCATAAAATATGTAGCTTCGTATTCCGCATCTTTTAGCGGTCTCCGATTTTCGATATCTTCTAATCGCAGCAAGCGGTAGCCCCAAAACCTCGTTTTTGGGCCGAAAATGGCAATAATTTCAAAGCAGCTTGCTGAGTTTCAAAGATATTAAAAATTGGAGACAGCCAAAAGATGCACCGTCCAAAGTTGCATATTTCATATGCCAAACACTAAAATATGTGATGAATATTCATGGACTTAATTGAGGGAAAGGTTTATTACAAACCCGGACCGAACCGGCTGGGGCCGGGTTATGTTGGAACTGCACATTAGAAACGGTCCGAAAATGGAACTGTTGCCAACACTACTTGCGGGAATTCACCCGCGAGTGGCTTCAGAACCTAAAATACGCTGAATATCGGCAACTATTCACAACTCAGGATGAATGGACGATTGTCAAGTATGTGATGGATGTATTGTGGCCATTTCGATATTGGACCCTTTGGATATTGAAGCTGCATACAGTCATATTGCATCATGTGATTACTGTGTACAATGACATGTTCGATCACATGGACAGCGTGATGCGAGCTTTGGCCAAGAAGAAGACTCAATGGAAGGAAGACTTGTTCTTCGCTGTGAAGTTAGCTCGAGAGAAGCTCTCCAAATACTACGTTAAAGTGACTCCAACGACGGGCATGCTTTTGATTTCCGCGCACATCCTTGATCATTTCAGGCAGTGGTGATCATTTAGAAAGTGGGACAAAGGAATGGATATTAATCCTGAGGACGAGACATCCTACACTACACAATACCAAAAGGCCTTTCAGAAGTATGTGGAGAATGAGTACTGGGCCAAACATCGACGTGTGCCGCTCAATAAACTTGAAACAGTACCAACCAGCAATCTCGTCCCTTCTGCAACGGCTTCAGGGTCCTATCAATCATCCTTTGATGCATATCATTTGTCCAGCGATGATGAGGAATAGTTAACGCCTAACAATGTGGCTGGGATGACACACGGACGAAGTGATCGCGCTGCCCACTTATTGACTGGTGCCAGGCTCTATTTGAATTTGCCTCCTGAAGCACCAAAGAACTGGGGGCAAATCAATCCAAATCTCAATGATTTCCACTCCGACCCAATAAAGATTAGCTGTACATTTTGGATACCGGACATAACCGACTGGTGGCGACAACAGGACGAAACGCACTCAAAGTACGCCGATCTCCCCAGTGTGGTGCGCGACATATTCTCAATCATACCACACGGTGTCGGAGTGGAGGCCAGTTTTTCCCTTGTTCGAGCTGTTATCGGTGGGAGGCAGTCAAAACAACACGCTGGACCATTCGCGAAAGAGTGATTGTAAGGCTGTTTGCTCGAGCCAATAACGGGATTTTGGCAGGCACTGACCCCGAATTGGATACCATGAACACAGAAAACGACTCGGAAATGAAGAAAGAGGCGGAGGAAAGGAAATTGCACAGAATGGCCAAGGTTCTCAACTTTTTGGAGATATGGCAGGGCAGCCAAACCTACGTTCTATACAGAAGGAATCCCGCGCTCAAAACAAGCTGATAACCGCTGTAGGATACATTTCGGACACGGAAGAGATCGTCGAATCATCCTGGTCACTCTTCCAACATGATGGTGCAGTGTAACGGCACGGCTGCACGTGACGTGTCCAGGGCCGGGTAACGGTCATTCTATATAGTCGGCTCGCCACGAGCCTTAGATCTCTAGCGATAATCTTACCTTGACATCAACACGTCTACATATCTAGTCACTCGAGTCCACGTTTGCAACCATATCCCTATGCGGCCGGACGCTGGCGTATGCGTCCTTACACTATTATCGCTTTTTCAGTAAACGGATATGTTTCGCTCACGGGATTTGCGAGTTTACCCCTATTTCGACGAGCAAGAATACGAAGTCAACAATGCCAAAATCTACTGCGACACGAGTCCATATACCTACCGATTACACGAGCGACAAGTCTTAAGACGTTCATCCGTTAATCAGGTGAATTGTCAGGAGCAGAGACGATTTCGGAGATGCACTCAGCAGCGAGACGCGTTACAGGCCGACAATGTCAACAATCGCTACAAGTCGAGAGACAACTCCTGCACACGTCCAACCAGAGGAAATCGGGTACGATCTATTGCAACGAGCACGATTACAATCGACTGCAGTCAATTGAGCAGCACCAAGCGATGCAGAGATCGCGATTGATGAGAACGAGTATATTACCCCTAAACGCGTACGACAGACAAGAACCCAACCAGAAGTCACCAGACGATATTTGAGTCAACACGGTTACATTGCACGATCATGTGCACTTGCATTCCCATTTCCCAGAGTCTACCTCTCACGGTCAATGTGCGCCTATGGAAGAGAGGCTGTCTGCGAACGAACTCCGCCTACAGAGACAACTACACGATGAAAGTCCACTTACATATGAGAAGCTATCCGACGGCGAAGCTCACTTACGATGAGAATGAAGATATTGTTATCGGATACTCGATGTCCATCTATGATTTCGGCGAATACCCACCGCAATGACCGCGTAAGCTACAAAGAGGAAGATGCTTTCCTTCAAATTGACACCACCGAAGTCGATCCCGGCCGAGCGAATTCCCAATTGATCCTGCGGTACTACGTTGACCGCCAGCTTTTCTCTCCCTTCAGAAGGCAACCGGGTGTCCCAATGACTAGCACTGGGGGCCCACAAATACCGAGACTTCTGGATCTCGAGGCTATTTATACCACCTATTTTGGGGTGAGGCAATGTTATAGACCACCTGTGCACGGGTGAGGAAGATGCATGCAATCTAAATTTTGAGCTCTTACGGTTCCAGCTCGGAACTAGTTGTTGATAATAATCCGCGGTGGTTGGACGGCAATTGACTGCTGATCCTCTAGACCCTGCGAGGAGTGAACTCACGATTGTCCAGTCGTTAACCGACTGGCATCGTCCTGGAGCGGGCATTAGCCACAATGTGTGGAGCTTGCGATGGCCTTCGTTTCTGAAGCCAACTGAGATTAGGATTGCTAGAGCTACGGTAGAGCGGATCCATTGAAGCGGTAGATTGACCAGCAGAAGTGGTAACCCTCGTAGGCTGGATGAGCGAGCAAGGAGCAGCGGCAGTAGTTGCGGCAGACAAGCGTCCACATGGGATCCTTGAATGACTGCTACTGGCTCGCCGAGGCACGAAGGGAGTGACTGGACGGCGGGGCTTGGTCCATTCGTGGGCGAACCGCTAATGACAAGGCCTCCTGGATTTTACCCTTCATCGCCTCCATCCTCTGTTGATTCTTTAGCTAATGGAGATGATAGAGCAGAAGCAGTCGTACGAATTTGGGCGATCTGTATTTGAGATATCACGATTTACAGACGGGCCTGAGATACTATGGCCCCTGAGTGATCGAATGGCGCAATCATCAACGGATATTGCGGCCCAGAAGCGAGTATTCTCATACAACGATATATCACTGAGGTTGAGCGGTAGCCGGCCTCAATCAACCAAACTACGAAGATCTACAATGAACGCAACCGAATGGGAGACGTATGAGTCCTATATGGTTATACACAGGTTATGTGGATTCCTACCACTTCCCAAGACTACTTTTGTGCTATGATAATTGCAACCGAAAGCAGATATACAACTTATCGGCAGAGCAACGACTTTCAAAAGAGGGGGATGACCGTACCGGAATCGCAACCCCTATCGCAAACAATTACCGTACCGGAAGTGCAGGAACGAAGCACCGTGAGATACATTCATCAATTGAGAAGGCTAGCAGTGGCAAATGCACCTGATTGCGAGATTGGATGAGAGACCTACTGCACGACTTTTAGCAACTTTAGCAGCCATTGAACCTTACGATTACTACCGGTTATCATGACAGCCCAGGCTACCGACACACTGGCTACCGACGTGAAGAAGAAAATCGTCGATATCCCAATGGTCGGTAACCCTGACCTGACAGAGAACGGTAGAGCGGAGGGCGCAACGGACTCGCATAAGAATTGGAAAGTCGTCTCAGGGGCCCTGACCTACCAAGGGAGGATATACGTACCAGAACCTCTCCGCAGTAAATATGATAAGTCAAACTAGCCTGATCCATGCCAAACGAGCGCGAATATGACTACCGAAGCAGCTTCCAAAGCTGCAACAATGATCACTGATGGGCTGGGCCGTGGAGTTTTTCACGAGGAATTGGGAGAGCTCGAGTGCTAGCGCACTTGAAAGTATGGTGAGGATGACCGGTTACCGGGATGCTTACAAGTTAGATATACCGATGCAATGGCCGAGGGCGATGGCGACGTTGATGGTGATGATAAGCAGCGCGCGGAAGCAGTTCCGAACGAGATACCGAACAACTACGATATGGCTACCGAATTGGTCCCGAAGGAGATCGAAAATGACCACCGAGCCACGAGGCAATCGACAACCGATATATGTTTAAGTCGTCGACGGAGCAACGAACTTTTAAAAGAGGGAGATAGCCGTGCCAGATCAATCAAGTCCTACCGACAAGTCGAAGCCCACCAATAAGTCGACTGAGAAGTCTACTGAGAAGTCTACCGAGAAAGTCTACCGAGAAGTCTACAGAGAAGTCGACTAAGAATGCACCGAAGCGGAAGAAAGATAGTCTGCAGATGAAGCGAAAGCCGAACCGAATTACGTGTCAAATCACAGAGATTACGATTACGATCCAGAATCACGATTACACTGCTACCGAGCCACGATGGCAATCGACAATCGATATATATATAAGTCGTCGGCGGAGCAACGAACTTTCAAAAAGGGGGAGATAGCCGTGTCTATACAATAAAGTCCTACCGACAAGTGGAAAGCCCACCGGCAGGCAGTCTACCAAGACACGCACCGAGAGTCGACCGAGATTCTACTGAAGCCGCCTGTCGAGAGCGCAACCTTGAAGTCGACAAGATGGTCACCGAAGCGGACTTCGAAAGACGATTACCGAGTCAATGTCAACTACCAATGACTGTCGGCTGCAAGATATGCCCCACAGAGCATGCGGAAGTACTGCACAGAGCTCAGACAGCGCTAGCGAGCTTGAACTTGGTAAGTATAACCATCTTTAAAGAAGCTCACTTGTTAGATGTCGATCGACGCGACTACACGCGATGCAATTGACATATACGATCAATGATTACCGAAGGCTACGACCGATGCCGGCAGCGGAAGCTCCCATCGATGCCAAACCATGAGCAGATGCTCTACCACCCTGACGATTCCGACAATGACCTACGCCGAGAGATACGAGCTACGGGTATGGATGGTCGGTGGAGTATGGGTTCGGAAGTGGAGATATGGAGGACGGGATCACTTTTGGTTGTTTCATGTTTCTCTTCTCTCCTTCTCTTCTTTGGATCTCGGCCCAGTACAAATGGCGTCGGCACGGGTTTTTACCACCTTCGGAGTGAATCAAGTGGAGGTGGATTTTCCCCGTGCGCCAGATCCGCCGAAAGGTCGCCATTGAGCTGTACTGATCGGTTGTGGGACTTATGGGTTCGTACGATTGCGTACGTAGGATGATTGTTTCATTCTTTGTTTCCCTTTCCACCTTTTCTCTTATACTGGCTTTGGCAGCCCAGGAGGTCTGCGCCTAAAGAGAGGGATGATGTAACGGCACGGCTGCACGTGACGTGTCCAGGGCCGGGTAACGGTCATTCTATATAGTCGGCTCGCCACGAGCCTTAGATCTCTAGCGATAATCTTACCTTGACATCAACACGTCTACATATCTAGTCACTCGAGTCCACGTTTGCAACCATATCCCTATGCGGCCGGACGCTGGCGTATGCGTCCTTACATGCAGCTGCATTTAAATTGTCAGAAAGATCACCTTTCCCACCAGCTTTGTCTGCAAAGGACCTCCCTGGAGGATGAACTCAAATCTTGAATGTCCGCCCTATTCGGAGAATCAACCGTCATCCAGTCCGAAGCGACGAGGATAGCCCACCTGAAAGCATTTCGGACACTGAAGATTGGCTAAACTGGAATGGCGACTTGGATAATCCAAATGACAGCGAAGAGGATTGCGCTGCGGACGATGACACCGATATAGTGCACAACAAGTGCATCGAGAATCCGGAATGCCCAGAGCAGCAGAATCTGAGAGCCACCTCAAATGTGCCCGGATTGGTTCGGCCGACACGGAAGTCCAAGAGACAGGGTGAAAAGCTTTTGATGACGGTCAATGCAGCTGAAACGCCGAGAAATAGAGGAGGGAAGAAAAAGTAGGACAGAATGCGTCAATAGTTCACCAGCTGTATGTAGCTTGACCGAGAATTTTAGTTAGAGATATATTATGGGCGAATGGTAAGTAGCTTGTGAATAGCTGTTCATAGATAGATGTTTAGCAGGCACAATGACTCTTTTGGCATGAGACTTCATATTCAGTGGTGTGAGAGTGAACAGTGCAAGATAATGACTCCGCTTGGCATTGCCACAGGGTTGAGTCGCAATCAAGCAGAAAGCGAACCGGTACAGTCACATCAGGAAGAAAACAATTATGGACGGCAGCAGATGATGAATGGACAATACATTAAAATGAGCGTCAACGGAGAGTCAACGATTTGTGGTCTTGTAAGTACGGTAATTCACCAGTGACTTGGTCGTTGTTATGCATAACGGGCGTATTGGCAGCTTCAATTGGAAAAAGAGATACCAACACGGTCACCGCCCCATTCTAAGCATGAGCGTCAATGGAGTGTCAACGATTTGTGGTGTTGTAAGTACGGTAATTCACCAGTGACTTGGTCGATGTTATGCATAACCGACGTATTGGCAGCTTCTATTGCCAAAAGAGATAGCAACACAGTCACCACCGGATTATTAGCATGAGCGTCAATGGAGTGTCAACAATTTTTAGCTTTGCATCTTGAGTAAGTTATGTTCCGACTGGTTGCAGCCATCTATTTATGCGATATTGGCAGCCTTTACTGGCAAAAGCAACAGCGAAATGCTCATTGCAGCATCCTGAAAATGAGCGTCAACGGAGCGTCAACAGTTTTAGGACTTGCAAATTGCGTAATCAAGGCATCGCGCGGATTTTCGCGTGCATAACTGTATTATTGACTGCCTTTCTAGGCAAAAATACCATATATTGAAGGTGAAACACAGATACCAAATTAATTGATATTGCAAACTGCTCAACAAGCAAAAGCTCATTAATGGCTGCTGAAAATCTGATTTTGATTAAAAACTATTAACACACTGCAAATACAAGAGCCTTATATGAATCTATAGATGGACCCGCTGTGCGACCTGCTGACAACCCGCCCAATTCAGACGGGTTGGGAGATTACCATGGAACCGTACCCGAGTGGGCAGTTCAGGTTGATTTAAGACCAGGACCGCCTATTTGGCAATGTTTGGGTTTGGACCCGGAGACGGACCCGAAGGAACGGTGCGAACCGTTGCTAACACTACTTATGGTACAGTGGCTGGGCCAAAGAGCTGGATATGTTTCTCAAAACATTACGAGCAAACTTTGCATCCCATTAGCACCAATTCCCAAGAGGCGATCCCGATCAAGTCAAGTATGCAGTCCCTTTTCATGACACCTGGTAAAATAACCTTCATATGACTCAACGACAGACGGAAAAGATGGACCGATCAGAGTGGGCTAGCGAGCATAAAGAGGACAAGGACCCGTGTTTGGAGGACTTCGAACACTTCATGAACAAGCTTCATACTCTGTACGGAGATAGCTATACGCACCTTAATTCAGAGACAAAAGCCACGCAGCAATACCAGCAACTACCAAATGAATTAGTCCCTGTTTATGCCAACCGCTTGAAAGCAAATTGGGGGTGCACCGGCGAGAATCTTATAACGCACAAAGTGGTCCAATACGACATGGCACGTGTGGGGCTGCGGCACCCGTATTCGGCATCCCGAGTCCATTCCCACTTCCGTGAGCCTTGTGTCTTTAGCATGTTTGATATGGGAGCCGGCACCTTTGCATATTTCCCAATGAATCTCCGGTAGAAGTTGGTGAAACCAAGAAGCACTTGCACATCACGAACTGAATCCGGAGTCGGCGAGTCTTAGATCGTGAATATGCGGTCTGACTCCATGCCTGTGACATCTGAATTGATGACAAATCCGAGGAAGCCGACTTTCCGAACTCCGAACTGGCACTTTTTGGCATTGCAATAGAATGCGAATCGCTGTAGGCATTGCACCACTTGTCTGGCGTGGTCTTTGTACTCCTTCTCATTGGTCGAGTAGATGAGTACATTGTCAAGGTAACACATGCTGAAGTCATCCATATATGGCCATAGACCATCCTCAAAGTAAGCCTGAAACATTGCCAGTGGATTTGTCAACCTGAAGGGGATAACATGGTATTCGAAGTGACCATAGCGGGTTCAGAATGCATTCTTGATCCATAGCCATATTTCACCCGGATGAGGTGGTAGGCGTTCCCGTGGTCCAATTTGGTGCAGAGCCGGGCTGTGCGCACTCAATCGAGTAATTCTGAGATTAGAGGGAGGGGGTATCACTTCTTTACCCTTCCTAGGTTGAGAGCTCAATAGTTGACACACAACTGTAGTCCTTCGTCTTGTGTCTTTGCCAATGGGATCGGCGTTGCCGGCGACGATGATGACCATTGAATGAAGCGATTCGCTAGGGTCGTTTCTATTTAGGCCTCAACATTCCTCAATTCAAACTCTGAGAGTTTGTAGATCCTCCCGTATGGTAGTTTGTGGTCGGGTTCCAGATCGATCGCATGGTCAATTTGCCAGTGCAGTGGGAGTTTCTTAGCGTTTTCCATACTGAAGACCTCCAAGATTTCCTGATCTTGTGCTGGGATGCGACCCCCATCATCTGTTGTTACCAATTCCAGGTTATCAATGTCTGTTCGTATTCCCATGAGCCGTGTTTGGACTGAAGGGGGTTTGGCTGAGTGGAGATAGGTAGGGGTCTCGGGATGGCTGGATCAGACGGTTCGTTGGAATAGACCACCCTAGTTGTTCAGTTCTTCCCGTTGTGTCTCGGCTACTGTTAGCAACAGTTCCGGGTTACCCGGCTTCAGTCCGGGTTGGAATCTACCCGAAGGCCCCGGTACGGGTCAGGAACTGCCAAGTAATCTGACCCACTGTGTCTTGGTGGGTTTGTTACTTGGACTGGTCATAAATCTGCGGTTGTTGGCCGGGTTGAACCCGGACCACAGTTCCATATTTGCGGTTCCGGCAACTGTTGCTACAATGAAGTATTTGAGTTCTGATCATATCACAATATGATCAGTACGCAGATTGTGCAGTTTTAGCCACTCTTTCACCTCCGGCTGTTCGATTTGTGACTGGACCAATATTCATTGAATCGCTGTGAAATAACATCACATTTCGGGCGAAATTCCCGGGTTTTCAATAGCGACTCGATGGATATTGGTCCAACCGCAAATCTGAGAGCGGGAGGTGAAAGAGGGGCTAAAACTACACAATCTACCTACTGATCATGTCATGATACGATCAGAACTCAAATACTTAATTGGACCTAAAATTGTGGAATTGTAATGCCGGGTTATTGGTGGTAAAACCAGCCCAATGGCAACGGTCCGGGTTTTCGTGTGGTAAGACCCGTTGCAGCGGTTCAGTTCCTGGTTGGAACCAGACCTGGAACTGACCCGGCGATTTGGAACCATTGCTAACACAAGTCTCGGCGAGCCGGTAGCAGTCATTCAAGAACCGTCGCTATCTGACTCTTCTGTCGCAATTCCCGCCGCTGCTCCTGCTTGCGCATTCAGCATACTGGGGTTTCCCACACCTTCTGTGATGCCTTCCAGAGATAATCCCAGCAACTCTTGAAATTCTGCAAGTCATATGGCGAATGCCTCGACCACTTTCTGACTAGCTGGGATGTGACCAAATGCAGCCGCACCGAGTAGTTGTATATCCGGGGGAGGCTTATCATGTGTGTTTTCCTCAACACGTTCTGGCAGAGGGCTGGCGCGATCTCATCCTGGAATCAACGCCTGGTGCTGTCCATTTGTCGTTCACAGGGGGGTCATTCGACCTTCGATCCCGTCGATTGCTGGGTTCCTCGCCTAAACCCATACGAAGCCCAGAACTACGTCATATGCTTTCATTGGGAGTACTAAAACCTCTGATTAGTCAACTGGCTTAAGGTGTTCAACATAGGGAACCAAGAGACTTGCCTTTCGGCTCTCGTTGGAATACATCATCACCTGGCCACTGACACCCTGGATGGAGGTGAATATTGGTTCGTGGGGCAATTCGAGTTTCCGGGGTAGGTTCGGTGATATGAAGAAGCTCGTTGAGCCGCAGTAGATTTGTGCTTAACTCGCTGCATGTTGCCGTGTATGTTTCGTACCAGGACATTATGGGTGATATGCGTCGAATCTGGTCTCTCTGTGCCGCATCAGTATTCGCTTGACATCAGAGCCTGACCTTCCAGAATTAATCTTGATTTTAAGGTGATTTGGTGCGGTTGGATGTCATCCAAGGTTGCAAATAAGGTTTGGTCTCCCAAGTTCCCCCATCCTAACTACGGATCGTCCAGCCTCTCCCATTGAGTTGCATACCAACAGCGGTAGACTAGTGTTTTTGCTGTTCCATGTCGAATGACTTTGGGCGCTTCATTTGTTTGCTGTCATAGCCGCTGTTATTGCTGGAGTTCGGTTCAGGTGGGTTTGACTTGCTGTAATTGGTACAAAGGTAGGTTTGGTGGTCTCCGCTGCCGCAGTGAGTGAATTGCCGGCTTGCCTTTCGGCTTTCGTAGACATCCTTTGAAAGCCCTGGCACTGGTGCTAAGTTCGCACAGCTGCCTCCACTGGGCTTGTTCGACTTGCCCAAATTTCAATTACCGAGATCGTTGGATTTGTTGGAATTCCTGGGAATGCTTTCCGCAGGTTTGGAGATGGATGGTTGAAAATTATGTTTTTTATCGCCGCCTTTCTGAGACTCCCCTGCTTGCCTCAGCGGTTGCTGTCCACTGGGATTTGTGTCATCTCGTTTGAACTCCGAGGCCGCCCCACAGTCGAACAGTTGGTCAAGTGTGTCGAAGCTGTCTTCGCAGCCGGAGATCCAATGAATGACATTCATCAGAAGTGCAGTTCGAAAAATCAACAAGGCCTTTACCGAAACACAGATCCTCCAGCATTTCAACCCACAAAAACACATCATTATGCAGTCTGATGCAAGCGGCTTCGCAATCTCTGGCATCCTTCCCCAGTACGATGGATTCGGGATACTTCCCCAAGTCAATTTCTACTCTCGAAAATGCCCTCCCGCCGAACAGAACTTCCACACGAAGACACTTTTTCAAGGGCGTCAATCACAAGGTCCTGATCCAGTGTGACCACAAGAATGTTGAGTATTTCCACACATCCAAAGTGGTCTTATGAAGACAGGCCAGGTGGGAGGAAATCCTATCCTTTTACGACTGTGTCATCGAACAATTGGAAGGAAAGACGAACCCGGCAGATGGATCATTAAGATAAGGTCACTATGAGATACACTACGAGAGACCAACTGTGCGACTACTGGCAACCTTGGCCGCTACCACCATTGAACTGTAGAATGATCTACTTCAAGAAATCAACACAGCCCAGGCTATCGACATGTTGGCTGCCGACTTGAAACCCAGGATTGTCGGCACTCCAATCGTCGATTTCCCTGACATGGAAAGAATAGACATACTAGAGGAAGAATCGAACAACGAATGGAATGTCACTGCCGGAGTTCTAACCTATGCAGGAAGGATATATGTACCAAAGGATGACCTACTTCGCAACAAAGTTGTAAGCCTTCTCCACAATAACCAAGAATCTGGTAGCTTCAGAACTCTCAAAAACCGCCGAGTTATTGTGATAGGATTTCCACTGGCCCGCAATGGACGCCACTGTACGAAAATACATTGCCAGATGTGAACTATTCCATCAAATAAAGGCCCCACGCCACGCCAATCACCGCAAAAATGTGCCACTACGACCACTGTCACGACATTGGGAAGGAGTGACCATGGACTTCATCACGGACCTCCTTCAGTTAACCACCTCAGGGTATATGGGAATCTTGGTCAGCATCGATCCATTGACAAAAATAGCATTCTACCTCCACTGCAGAAAGGATATCGACACGCCAGAGCTGCGATGAATGTTTTTCGAACAATTGATCTGCAATCGCGAGAGACCAGACACCATTGTTACCCATCGCACAAGGGTGGTTACCAGCCGATTCAGGAATCGAGTTTGATCGCACCTAAGTATTAACCACAGACTGTCGACCACCTTCCATTCACAGACCAGTGGCCCGACGGAAAGGAAAAACGATACCATGGAAAAGTACTTATGGGCCTTCCCCAACTACAAGCAGGATAACTGAGTAGAACTGTTACCATTGGCAGAGTTTGCTAACAACAATTCAGTCCACCACTCAACGTGGATGACCCCATTCTGGGCCAACTACCACTACCACCAGCAAATGCAGTTCAAGCCACCGAAAGCCGCATCAAATCTGAGGTCCGAAATCCTGGCGGACGCAATGGTATCAGCAATGGAAGAGAATCAATGGTTTCTCAGGGAGAGCTTGTCGGAAGCCCAGGTACTGCAATCAAAATACGCTAGCGGAATGGACGTGAGTTTCACAGTAGCGAACAGAGTGTGGCTCTCGACTCAACACTTCCGAACGAGTAGAACATCAAAGAAGTCCAAATACAAGAGCACTGGACCGTATACTGTTAGTAAGATCATCACTAACATTCCTTACAATCTAGACTTGCTGAAAGCAGTGCGGAATCACAACATCTTCCATGTGTCGCGGCTTTATCACTATACACCGCCGGGCGTAGGACAACCATCCTTGGAACCACCTCCAGTAATTGTGCATCATTGGTTAGAATGAGAGGTTGAACGGATTCTTCACTCTAAGCAGCGTTACCTGATGCTACACTACGTCGTTCAGTAGGCCGGGTACAATCACATACGTACAAGGTAGGAGCTAGTCGAACTCTTCGAGAATGTTCGTGAACTAATTGACCAGTTCCACCGAGACCATCCGAACAAGCCAGGGAGATGAAGGAAGTTGGATCTGGGAAGTGGAGGAATTGACGGAATGGAGATATGGAGGCTTACGTCATTTGGTGCTTTCGTTCTTTCTATTTCTTTTTGTTGGTACCCGGTCCAGTACACATGGCGTCGGCACATGGTTGACCATCTCCGGCAATTCAGTTAATTGAAAGTTGAGTGTTCCGGTGCACCGGAAGGTCACCCTGGACAGTACTGCTCAGTCGTGGGACTTCTGAGATTGTATGAGCGTGTATGAGGGTTGTTTCCTTGTTTTCTACATTTACTTAGCAGCTCAGGAGTTTTGACCTGAAAAGGAGGATGATGTAATGGTGTTGTCAAGTATGCGTGGTTAGGATTGCCGGACAGTCACGTGAGGTGTCCAGTGCGGGGGTACCAACAACCAATTATTAACATCGCAATGGAGACTTAGCTCTGTACCAAATTTCTTACCACTTCAACACTTGATCTCAATCGCGCCCATGTGCAACTGTAAACCTTATCATATCACTATTCTGCCTGGCACCGCCGCATGTGCCCTGAAATCAAGTTAAGTCAATTTTTGGTGTCTTAAATGGTTTCTGGTGAACTATCCAGGTCACATTTGGCAGGATGGCAGTTGATTTGTGATATTCAGCGGACATTCAAACTTGAGTTCGTCCTCCAGCGAGGTCCTCTGCAGACAAAGCCGGTGGCACAGGTGAATTTTCCGACAATTTCAATGCAGCCTGACCATCATGTGGAATGTTTGCCCAGGATGCTGTAAGGACGCGTACGCCTACATCTAGCCGCAAATATATGAGATGGTATACGGTTGCACACGAGAGGGAGTGTTTATAGATGGAGAGTACAGTTGTAAGATATTCGATACAGATCTAAGTGTTGTACCGGGCGATCTATATACAATGGCCCTGACCCGGCCTCGGGTCACATGTTGCCGTTACATTATCCCCCTCTCTAGGCGCAGACCTCCTGTGCTGCCAAAGCCAGGGTATAACCGAAACGAAGGAGAGGAAACACAGAATGAAACAATGCTCCTATGTACACAATCGGACGAACCCATAAGCCCAACAACCGATCGGTACGCTCAATGGCGACCTTTCGCCGGATTTGGCGCACGGGGAAACTCCACCTCCATTGGTGGGTGGTAAAACCCGCGCCAACGTCATTATACCGGGCCGAAATCCAATCAAAGGAGAATAGAAGGAAATGAAGAAACAATGTACAATGAAACATCCAAACTGCTTCAGTGTCCTCCATATCTCAGCCACTAACTCAATACCCGTACTCCCGTGGCCGATCCGGACGCTCTTGGTGACACTCGTCAACTAGATCTCGGGCGTTTTTAAGCTGTTCCGGCGGCTCCCACCTGGTGCGTATGTGGTTGTAACCGGCCCATTGGACGAGAAAATGCAGTTTCCAATAGCACCGCCTGGAGTCGAGTATGCTGTCGACTTCCCATTCCTCTGATTCATTGACTATCATTGGGTGCGGTTCTGAAGATGGCTGACCTGCGACTGGCGGTGGGTAGGGATCGAAAAGCGACACATGGAAATCATTGTGACTCCCCATCGTACTCGGTAAGTCTAGTTTGTAAGGATTGTTATTGATGATCGTACTTACTGTATTCGGTCCCGTGCCCTTGGAATCAAGCTTTTTTGAAGGCCTGGATGATTTCAAGTTCCTGGTCGATAGCCATACTTTGTCTCCAACCGCACAAGTCATCTTTTTTTCTGCTAGTGTACATTGTTTGTCCCTGTGCAGCCTTGATTATGTTTTCCCATAGAATTCGGTGAGTCCGTTCCACGCCTGCCATCCATGAGTCTGCCTGCACCTGTGATATGAAACTGGGGTCGTTGGGAGGCTTAAGCTGCATTGTAGGATAGTAATTGTAGTTCGCACAGAAGCGTGTCATCAGTGTGGAATGGCGGATGGAGTTGTTGTAAGCAAATTCCCCCAGTGGTAACAATTCGACCCAGTTGTCCTGCTCGTAGTTGCAACAAGCTCGGAGGTGCTGCTCCATCATTCGATTCTGCCGCTCGGTTTGACCGTCTGTCTATGGGTGGTAGGCAGTCGAGAGGCGGTGATTGATACTGAGGTGGGAGCAAACTCTGTCCCAGAATTGACTGCTGAATTCTTGGCCGCGATCGGTGGTGTTATTTACCGGTACGCCTCGTTTGCAGATCACGTGTTCGAAGAACATTCGTTCTAGCTCTTGAGAGTCAATTTCCAGTCTCCAGGGGAGGTAAATCACCATTTTAGTCAAACCGTCGACGATTACCATGATCCCGGTGTCTCCCGATGCCGTTGACACTGGCAAGTCGGTTACGAAATCCATTGTGAGTCCCTCCCAGGGACCAGTTGGCGGTGACAGAGGCATGTTGATTGCATAGCGTGCGTGAGGCGGTGCTTTGATTCAGTAGCACAACTCGCAGCCGGCAACATACTTCCGAATCTCTGACTCCATCACAGGGCAGTGAAAATTGCCTCATACGAGGTCGGCAGTCTTCAGGGCTCCGAAGTGACCGGATCCGGGGTTGTCGTCGAAAAGGCTGGCCAATCTACTGCCGAGTGCCGCAGGCACATATATCATTTCCTCGTCGGTCAGAGCTTCGTCGATTGATCTCCATTGACTCTCATCTGCGGTTGACACATCGACCAAGGTTAGCTGTATTTCTGTGGCTAAAAACTCGGTCTTCTGGGGTGCCTTGATTTCTGGTAGGAGGTCATTATATGATTCAGTGATGGTGGTCGCTGCTAAGGTGGCCAGGAGCGTTGGACGTCATATGCTCATAGCCAATCTCAAAGACGGGTCTTTTCGATGGTCCGTCTGCTGGGTTCGTCTTGCCTTCCAGGTGTTCGATAACGAAGTGGTACAATGAGAAGATCTCCGCCCATCTAACCTGCCGCCGGGATAGCACTTTTGACTTTTGGAAATATTCGATGTTGTTATGGTTGCAATGTGTGAGGACCTAATGACTCAATCCCTCGAGGTAGTGGCGCCATTGCTTCTTAGTCTCCATGATGGCCAAGAGCTCCCGAGCATACGTGTTGTAGTTCTGTTTGGCACCTCTGCATTTTCGAGAGTAGAAGTTAAACGGTCTGAGAATCCCGAAAGCATCATACTGGTTGAGAATGCCGGCTATGGTGAAGCCGCTTGATTCGCTCTGCAGAATGATCAACTATGCCGGATGGAAATGGTTCAGAAGCATTGCATCGGTGAAGGCCCTGTTCATCTTCCGAAACGCAAGGTCGGCATCCCGAGTCCATTCCCATTTGAGCTTTTTAGGCGTCCTGGATGTCTCTGCATTTTTTAGCAGGTCTGATATCGATGTTGTTACCTTTAAAAATTTCCTGAAAATCCGCCGGTAGAAGTTGGTGAATCCGAGCAGCACTTGCACGTCCCGAAAGAACTCTGGGGTTGGCCAATCCTCGATTCTTGAGATAGGGTCCAATTCCATGCCGATCCCATGGGGGCTAATGACGAACCCAAGGAAGCCAACTTCTGTGACTCCCAAATGGCACTTCTCGGCTTTGGCGTAGAGGCCAAATTCTGGTAGTCGTTCAACCACTTTTGGTACCTGTTCTTGATACTCCACCGCGTTGGTTGAGTATATCAGTATGTTGTTGAGGTAGCACACAGCAAAGTCGTCAATGAAAGGCCGTACACAGTTGTTGATATAAGATTGGAATGTAGCCGGTGCGTTTGTCAACCCGAACGGCATGACTTGATATTCGAACTGCCCGTACCAAGTGTGAAACACAGTTTGGTACTTGTCGCCATCCTTAAATAGGATGAGGTGATAGGCATTCCGGAGGTCCTGTTTCGTGATGATCCGAGCTCCGTGCAACCTGTCAAGCATCTCTGAGATCAGTGGAAGAGGATATCGGTTCTTCACCGTGGCTCTATTGTGAGCTCGGGAATCCACACACCGTCGTAGGCCGCCGTCCTTCTTCTTCATAATTAAAATCGGTGCTGCCGCGGGCGATGATGATCGCTGGATGAATCGATTGGCTAGGTTTGTTTCGATGTAGCCCTTGACAGTTTTCATATCAACTTCTGAAAGCTTATAGATTCGGCAATATGTCATGTGGAAGCCTGGTTCCAGGTCTATCGCGTGGTCAATTGGCCGGTGCAGTCCAAGAGTCTCTGCCCTATCTTTACGGAATAGGTCGACATAGTCCTTGTATCTCATGGGGATACGACCTCCATCATCAGTAGGTACAGTACTTGTTCCCGCATCTGCGTGTTAGCCTTCTCTCTCCACTTGGGATTTGGGATGATGGGAAGGAATGCCCGCGAATTGCAGGTCAAGCGGTTGTCCCAGAAACGAGCCAAACCCCGCTAGTCCATATCTCCCATCGTTACTCGGCGAGCCGGTAGCAGTCATTCAAGGATCCGAGGACGCTCTTCTGCCGCAACTACCGCCGCTGCTCCCTGCTCGCTCGTCCAGCGCTTTCGCTTGATAGTCACAATCTCACCTGGATTTTCCAAAGTAGTGACCTCCATTGTCGCTCCCAGCAGTCCACTGCATTCATCAATTTGTAGGGCAAATGTCTCCATGAACTCATCTCTAGCTAAGAGATCGTCGAATGTAGTTGCTCAGAGTATTTCGATATCTGGAGTAGGACTGTCCTCACCGCTCTCCCATGGTTTTCCATCTGGATCCACAGGGATCTCCGACGTCAAGTTGATTGTTGGCATACTCCCACCAATGTCTGGCAGCCGTAGATTAATACTTTCGTCACCCCAACCTTCGTACCACTGCTCTGTCATACCTGATCTGCGTGCCTCCCCCTGGCCACTTGGGGTGCTTAATGAAGTTAATCGACCGGTGGCCCAGTCCATCTCTGGCTGGCGGGTTTTGAACCATGGTAATCCCAGTACTAGATCGTATGCCCTCATTGGGACAACTTCCACCTCCGTTTTGTAGACCAAGGCTAAATGATCCATATATTGGACCGTCATCGCCGTTTTGCGGCTCTCCCTCACATGCGCGATCTCCTGACCGTCAAGGCAGTGAGTTGTGTTGTGCGCTGCGTCGTGGGTTAGTCCAAGTCTATTGAGAGGTTGTGGAGATATAACTATGGTTGTAGCGCCGCAATGAATGAGTGCTCGTATTCGCTGCAATGCTGAGTGTTGATCTCGTATCTGGACTTCGTGGACAATGTGCGATGAATCTGGTCTTGCCGTTCCACTCCAATATTGACCTGACATGAGAGCTTTTGGGCTCTCTAGGACAACCCTCGGCCTTAGTGAAATCCGATGTGGTTGAATTTCCTCTAGTGTTGCCATCAAAGCCCTTGTATCCAATCACTTGGATCCAAGCTCCCATTCGTCCATCATCTCCCGCTGAGCAATGTACTGAGAGAAGTAGGCCAGTTTTTTGGTTGTTGACTATCGAAGGAGTGCTGGCGTTTGATTTGTTTTCCTTCTCCTGGGGGAGCAAGGTTTGCCGGGAAGTGGGCACGTGTATATGTAATGCACCGGAATGTTTTATGTTTCAGTGATCTGTCGTGTATGCATTTTCGTTCCGACTTCTGAGTTTCGTAGAGCTCTGCCAAGACCAAAGGCGCTGGAGTGCGTTTATTATCCTTGTCCGACTTTGACTTGTCGGGCATCAGTGCTTTGCCCGGCTCGGATATGGATGCTCGTAAGTTGCGTTTCTTGCCGCCTTGTTGAGATGTTGACTTTCCTGACTGCCTTTGCTGGTGTTGTGGATGCTGCGGTTGAGGCTTTGTGCCGTCCGGCTTGACTTCTGAATCGGCGGCGCGGTCAAAAAGCTCTTCCATACAGTCAAATCTTCCGTTCTTTGGGGTCAACGACCTGATCTTGGACTTAAGTCCTGGTCGTAGTCCGCACCAAGTGATTTCATAAAGGTTCTTGTTGTCCTGCGGAAGCCATCCCGCTGCTCTCCAATTTGCTTTGATTCGATTGGCGTACACTCTCACCGGTTCATTCGGTCTTTGGAGGAAGTTGGTCATACACTTCATTGCCGCGTTGAGTTTTAGGTTATTGTGGCCATACATCTTTTGCATTTCTTCCGGGAAGGCCTCGAAGTCTTCCAAACAGGGATCTGAGTCTCTCCGTAGGTCTCGAAGCCACTGTGCAGGATCGGTCACCTGTGATTGTCTCTGTGCCGGGTCCGGGTGATTGTTCCACGTGCTGAGAATGCTCGCTGCATATTTGACAGTGTAGGGATCTCCTTGCGGGAATCAGTGCGCGTGGGATTGGAAGCTACATCGTAAGGTGTCGAGGAAGTTATCAAGCTCTTTTCCTCCGCCGCAGTGCCAGTCTGGATGGGTCATATCGAAGATTTTCGTTTTCGTTGCTTCCGGTCGAATAGACTCTCTGCGGAACTCCTGGTATGCTTCCATCAGCTCGGCTTTCTGCAGACATAGTTGAGTATTCTGTTGAATGGCATTGTTGAGCATTTCTCGCTGTTACTCCATCATCTTTCGCATTGACCCAATCTCGGATTGCGTGGTAGGTTCGGGCACGTTTGTGGGATTGTCACTCATGACCTCGCTCAGGTTATCGCCTAGGCCATCGCTCAAGGCATCTTCCATCTCGGCAGTGTTTTCTTCGTCGTCATGATTGTACTCGTCATGGATCTCATCCTCTGGTTGTAAAGAGGCTCCTCGGGTGAGATTAGGGGTTACTCAGCCGAGAAGCGATGGTTGGTTTTCCGTGCTAGAATGTATACTAGCCAAGCGCAATTGACCACTGGCAGCTTTCTTAGGAGGAATAGTAGACGATTGACGGTAGAATTGACGTGCAAGCTGTTCGTTTTCTGTCGATTGTGTCATTTTTTGAGAATGGGAGTAAAACTCGTATATCCTCGTGCGCGAAACGTATGCGATAACTGATAATCGAATGTAATGTAATGAACCGTATGCCTACGTCTCGCCGCAGACGTATGAGATGTTATACCATTGCACATGAGAGCGAGTGAGTATAGATGGAGAGTATAGTGGTAAGATGTTCGATACTGATGTAAGTGTCATACCGGGCAATCTATATACCATGGCGCTTACCCGGCCTCGGGTCACGTGTCACCGTTATAGATGCATTGAGGATCTCTTCCGTATCTGAACTGTATCCTCTGGCCGTCATTAGTGTATTTTGAGTACAATATTCCTTCTGCGTCGCTCGTAGGTTTTGGCTGCCCTGCTACATCTCCAACAAGTCACGGACCTTGGCCATCAGGTGCAACTTCTTTTGATCCTCCTCTCTCTCCATCTCCATGTCTGTCTCAGTACTAGGACAATCCAATTCTGAGTCGTTGCCAGCCGGTAATGCGTTATTGACTCAAGTGAACTGCCTGACTACGAACTTTTCGTGGAGCATTTCGCCTGTGGTTTTGGACTGCCTCCACCTGATCTCATCTCGCCCAAGTGAGAAACTGGCCTCCAGTCCAACACCGTGCGGTATAATAGAGAATATATTGCGTGCCACAATGGAGAGATAGGCGTACTTTGAGTGTGTTTCTTACTGCTCTCACCACCAGTCAGTGGTATCCGGTAACCAAAATGTATTCCTAATCCCAATTGGGTCGGAGTCGTAATTATTAGGATTCTGACCAATTTTCCCCCAGTTCTTTGGTAATTCAGAAGGTGAATTCAGAAGTCCCTTGCAGCTGTCATTAAGCGTGCTGTATGATCGTTTCGTCCAGGTGTCGTTTCAGCCACCTTGTTAGGCATTCATTATTGTTCATCATCGCTGGACAAATCATATGAATCATAAGCAGATTGACCAGATCTAGAAGCCTTTGCAGAGGAGACAAGATTGTTGTTGGGTTTGCTTTCAGGTTTTTTGACAGGCAAACGTCTATGTTTGTAAAACAGTATTCATTCTCCACATACTGTAAAAAGGCCTCCTGGAATTGGGTAGTATAAGAAGTCTCGTCTTCTAGATTGATATCCATTCCCAGGTGCCACTGCCTGAACAATCGCAACACCCGGAACGAATCAAGGATACTTGTTGAAATGTGAACCATACCAGTCTTTGGAGTTACTTCCGTATAATATTTGGAAAGGTTTTGCTGTGCAAGCTTCTGGGCGAAGTATATGTTTTCCATTCATTGAGTCTTCTACTTGGCCAAAGCTGGCATCGTCCCATCCAGGTAATCGAAAATGTGATTATAGAAAGCGATGACGAGATGGAGAGTAACAGTATGCCATTTCGACATCCACTGGGTTGAGAAACGGAATGGCGACAGAACGTCTATGACATACTTGAACGTGGTCCACTCATCTTGTGTGGTGAAGAGTGGCCGGTAATCGCTGTATTTTGGGTTCTTAAGCGAATAGTGCATAAATTCACGTAATCGGTAGGTGCGATTGAGCAACTGCAGCGCCAAGTTTCAATGTGTCTTCACATCCACAATGGGCAGTAATATGGTGCGGACTTTGGCTTTTCAACAGTCAATGAACTGGCTTCGACAAACAGGTGTCAGCGTGATCAATCCCGCATGCATTCTTTGCTATATGAAGGTCAGTTTCAGCACTTTCAAAATATCTTGAAATAGGTACTTTCCCAATTATCTTTGCGAAACCTGGTCTCATGGCCAACATCTCATTGGTTCTACCATTGCCCTCATTTCGAAGTCATTGACTCTTCCCAATGCTAATGCTTTCGTTCCATCCAAATTGCTGATCGCACTTATGAGCTTCCCAAGACTAGGTACAGCCTTTTACTCAGAGACTGCGAATGAATGCACCCAAAGCGAGCTGCACCACGTGCGCCAGGCATGGTATGAGGTTTCTCAATGCCGGCAACTCGGGTCCGGAGATCTCAAGTATAGTTTGTAATTCGCATGTCATCCCGGGATTAGAGGAAGCTTGACCAGTTGTAATTCCAAGTAGATAGCCATCAGTCAGTTCAAAACGATCAAGTACTTCCTTCAAATGTCCCGCTAGCCGTGCTCCCATAGGTGGACCCTTGACCTCTAGTCCTTAATAATATTTCGAAATTTGAAAAGAATGGGCTATCAACCTGATCGAATGCCAGTTGTACTTCATGCAACGCCCAATGTCAATCCACATAATAGCCAATGACCGACATTATGGCTAATCTGTTCGTTGATGTCCATCAGTCTAAAGCTACTGTAACTTTGTTTCTTGCAAGCAATGTCTTCTGAATTGCATCCACTTTCCTGGGGTATTCCCTCCGGCAAATAATGCTCAGGGTGCTGCCTGACGGAAACACCAACTGGCTTCATAATGGATTGTATGAACATCATTTCTCCATGGTCAGTATCGCGTTCCATGGAATGTGAGCTGAAACAAATCCTGACATGATGTCACAATTCCAGGTGTCTGGGTGAAATTCGGGAGTTTGAAAGTCCTTAGTTGCCAGTTTAGAGCATTTTGTCAGTCAATTCAGTAAGTATAATTGAAACCTAAATATTAAATATGAATTTCCTTAGCGAACTTACAATCGGTATACCTCGACTTGCTTGCTTCTTGAGTATGGCCAATGCTGTTTCATCGACTGTTGAACTAGACAATTCAGTTCCTTCTGACACTGTTATATCATTTAACCTTGAGATGTGCACTTTTGCCAGCAAGTGTTTGCCAATTGAGCTGGTCCTATGTTCTGATGAATGGCGAGGAGCTTGATGACAAATTATACTTATGATTCCAGGGCTGTCGGTCTTCTTAATTCCACAGTGTAAATAGAATTGCCACAAAGGTGCATGTCTTGAAATATTCCAACCAATTGGCTGCTTCGAGCATACATTCATTGAAGCCCACCAAGCATCGAGGATGATTTCAACAGTAAGGTCCCCCAAATCACAAATGAAGACAGGTTAATTTTGTGCAGATCTCATAACCTGTAGTAACGAGGTATTCAAAGATTTCTTATATGACATCGTGGTAGGATATTGAACTCTGGATAATTCGACCTGAATAACTGTCAAAAGATGTGTTATGGTCGGGTAGAATGCTGGTATGTAATTATTTACTTTAGCTGTCACGGCGCAGGCAGGTACGGAGATACTTGGAAATAAGAGAGCAAGGTTCTGGTGGTGTCGAAGGAATTGTGTTACAGAAAGGCGGAGAGGTTGGAAGATGCGGAGGGAGCGGCGAGATGGTGGCGGTATAATTTAGTACGATAAGGAAGTGGTCTGAGGTGATGCGACGTTGGACAATGTGGCGTGGTTGTTACGATAAGGAATGATGGAGTGGTGTGTAAGATCATGGGATGAGATTCGGATGGTACATCGGAGCATGAGGAATGGTTCGAGGGTGGCAGACGGATTGTATATAAAGAGAGTGTTGTTGGCGTTGGAGGATTTCTTTTTCTTCTCTCTTTACTCGTTCTGTTGTATAGCAAAGCAAGTTACGACTTTGAAACAGCTTCGACTCTTGTCTTGTCTTGATTTCCTCGAAATGAATCGCGAGCCTCTTGCCGCGTTTTTGATATTACAATAGTGTTACCAATATTACCTATGCCCGACCCCGCCCGGTACATTAGAACGAGTCTTATAATATCGTACCTAATATTGAATGTGCCTGCATCTCTCGACAGGGTGTAAGTATTGTTCCGAACCTTGCTCCGTTTCCTGTTGGGTTTACCCAGCGTAAAACCATTGTTGGATACACGTTTGGGACGATTGTGTCGAGGATTTACAATGACTTACCGGATTTGATATCCGTCAGTACCCTTACAGATCCCCATATTCGTATGCATCAGAACAATAGTAATTGTACTTCCCAAACGAATTGATTTGACCTTGCTGGAATTCCTTGTCTTGTTTGTGGACCTGAATCTTTAAACGCTTTTGAGAGTATCGAGGCCATACTCACAGCATCCTTCGAGGAAGAACCCCTTCAAGCTTATTTTTGGGAACAGTCGACTTTCCCCTCCCCTTGGAATACCTATTGGACAGACGCAGACAGAGAAGGAGATGGACTGGATATCGATGATCCCGTATTTGGACCGCATTAGACTCGGTATACAGGAGCACACTCCTGGTTCCCTTGCGATCCCGAATAACCGTACGATTGCGAAGGTCATAATTGCGCCGCAATTTATTCGGCAATCGGACGAGCAGCAGCAGCAGCAACAACAGCAAACTCTCTTCGGATTCCACTGATTGTGGTAGTTCCTTCAACCCCGATCCCCGCCGAGCTCGACGCATTGAATTGGCACTGGTAGATGTACTTAATTCGTTGCAATGTCAAGTTCAACAGAACCCTGATCGGCCCTGGTATCCGTCGAAGATCAGGGCACCATCATGGCGATTATCGGTCTCGACAAAGAACACATGGGGAACGGTCAAATACAAGAAACGTTCATACAAACACAGGAGGTATTGATGCGGGTAGCGCAATACTCCCAGCCAATTCGAGAGGTGCAGATGGTCGGCGAGTACCCACAACAGATCATCGACCTACAGCGGCAGATCACAGACCTACCAGCTTTCATATAACTGCTGGAAGCAGCTTTTGGGGACCCCGACCGAGTAGCCACCGCCAAACGAAAAATGAGGGAGATTAAACAAAAGAACCGCGAGTTCTCTCAGTACTATGCTGAGTTTCAAGTTGTTGCTGCCGATCTGGATTGGAACCCCTCGGCCCATCGGAATGCTTTAATGGTGGGGTTAGCTGAAGAAATGAAAGACTCCTTTACTTATAGTGATATGCCTGAGGAGCTTCCCGCGTTCGTGGTGGTTTACCAGAAGCGGGATAATTAAATTCGACAACGACGTGCGGAGAAAGCACCCCAGAATATAGCAAGCGGGATAGGTTTCGCTTCCCCCAGGCCCCCTCCTGCCCCGAAGGCCCCTGACGTAGCCCCTGCCGGAACGGTTGCCGGATATTCTGGATCTTCACCAATGGATCACAGCGCAGGCAAGAGAAGGATTTCAGCTGATGAAAGGGCAAAGAGGTTCGCGGATGGAAGGTGTTTATACTGTGGTGGGTTTAACTAGTGGGCAGCGGAATGTGCGGCAAGGAAAAAGGCTCGGACGTTCAAGGCGTTGGGAGGGGAGGTTAGGGAAGAAGGAACCACAGAAGGTTCCCAGGAATCGGGAAACGATTACGTCAACCCAAGCAGGATGGCGCTTTGGTTAACGGAAAAAGTTTTGTTTTAAATGCTTTAAAAAGTTTTGGAATTTCACGATTATCAGTTAGCAAGGTGGAGGTATTAGAAGGATCAATGGAAGGCAAACATTTAGTTATGACCTGTTCATTGATCGTGAATAACCAAGAAATACGTACGCATGCACTGATTGATTGAGGAGCTACCGGCATTGCATTTATGGATCAAGATTTTGCTCGCCATCATCAGATACCCCTTCAAGAGTTGAAGGAGAAAAAACAGATAGAAGTCATCGATGGAAGACCTATCGAATCAGGAGATATCACGCATGTTGCTAAAGTTGGGATGAAGATACAAGAACATGAAGAACAGCTACCTATGTTTATTACGAAGTTAGGACATTATGCAGTTGTCTGCGGAATCCCATGGCTACGATTACATGATGTAGCCGTGCACTTTGCATCCAATAGTGTTACGTTTGGATTACAATATTGCATTACGCATTGCCATGATACATCAGTAACAGTACAAGACGTTACAGAGGAACCCCCGGAAACAGTATATCAACCTCAAGATATAGTTGAACCAAAAATTTGACCTTTGAGACCATTTGGAGGAGATATTGTTATGCTGAATAGAGCTTGGTTCTTCCGGACAGTGAAAAAAATGAGACTTACAGTGTTTAAGGCCTCGCAATATGATATTAATAAAGCAATCAAGACAAAGGATCTGAAAGAACGCCCTCTTGACGAGATGGTTCCGAAACGGTATCATAAATTTCTCCCGCTATTTAATAAGGTGCTGGGAGATAGGCTACCACCGCATCGACCGGGAATCGATCATGAGGTCCGATTGAAGGATGGACAAACACCAACCTGGGGACTGTTATATTCAATGTCGAGAGCAGAGTTGGTTGTTTTGAAAGAATGGCTTGAGGAAAATATGTGCAAGGGATTTATTCGACAATTATCCTCACCTTTTGCAGCTCTGGTATTATTCGCAAAGAAACCTGGAGGAGGGCTACGATTCTGTATCGATTATCGAGATATTAATAGTAAAACGATAAAGAATCGATACCCCCTCCCATTGATAAAGGAAACGTTGCATCTTTTAGGAAAAGCGCGAATATATACGAAGTTGGATGCCCGAGGAGCATATAATTTGCTCTGGGTGAAGGAGGAGGATGAACATTAGTTAGCTTTCCGGACGAGATATGGGCTGTATGAACCTACAGTAATGCAGTTTGGTACAACAAATGCACCAGCGGATTTCCAAGGGTATATTAACAATGCCATTAGAGAAGCTCTGGATGATTTTGCTTCAGCATATCTGGATGATGTTCTAATATATAGTGATTCCGAGGAGGAACACGTTAGCCATGTTAAGTGGATGATGCAACGGTTGTTGGAAGCAGAGTTGTACTTGAAACCAGAAAAATGCGAATTCCATAAGGAAACTGAAAGGTATCTGGGATTAATTATATCAGCGAAAGGGATTTCGATGGATGAGGGTAAGGTCGAAACCGTCCGTAATAGGAGTAAGGAGAAGAAGACGGAGAACGGACCACTGAATAACCTCTTTGAGGTATAATAATTCCTGGGGTTTTGCAATTATTATCAATGGTTTATCCCTAAGTATTCTGAGAAAGCAGAACCATTGACCAGGCTTACGAAAAAAGATAAGCCATTTGTATGGGGGTCAGAACAACAGCCCGCTTTCGAGACGATGGTAACCATGTTTACTACAGCACCGGCACTTCGACATTTTGATCATGAGAGGGAGATAATCATTGAGACTGATGCTCCCGATTATGTGTCCGCAGGAGTACTGTCACAACGAGATGATGAAGGAGTGTTACATCCTGTGGCGTATTACTCAAAGAATCATTCACCGGCAGAGTGTAATTATGATATATATGATAAAGAGCTAATGGCAATTATCAAGGCACTTGAGGAGTGGAGACCTGAGTGTGAGGCTGCCGCATATTGCTGACAGCTGATAACTGATCATAAGAATCTCGAATATTTTATGACGAAGAAGCTCCTGAATCGACGACAAGCACGGTGGTCCGAATTTTTGACACGGTTTGATTATGAGATTGTTTACCGGCCAGGAAAATTGAATGGAAAGGCGGATGCTTTAACGAGGAGGCTGGGAGACCTCCCTGAGAGGGTGGATGAAAGCTTGAAAAATATGGAGCAGGTGGTTCTGGAACCGCATAATCTTCCGGAACAATTGAGAATATCGGCCAATGATATACCTGACCAGGAAGTTCCTTTGATATCCGATCTTTTTATTCAAGCTTATAAGGATGATCCGCTACCGAATAAAGTATTAGAGGCGAAAAGACAAGGGGCTAGTTTGAAGGAGATCACGATAGCAGAATGCACGGAGCAAGAGAGACAGGTGTCGTATCGTGGGAGGCGTTATGTTCCTGAGGGAGACCAGCTACGGTTACGGTTAATACACGAGCACCACAATACCGCATTAGCGGGACATCCAGGACGGGCAAAGACTTTTGACCTTCTGGATAGGAAATACTATTGGAAAGATATGCGAAAGCAGGTGGATCAGTATGTACGAAACTGGCATAGCTGCCAACGATCGAAAACTTCGAGGCATGCAACATTTTGAGTTCTCCGACCATTGCCAGTAACAGTGAAACCATGGGAAGATATTTCAATGGATTTCGTAGTAGGATTACCTGAGTGTGAAGGGTTTGATGCAGATTGGGTAGTGTTCGATAGACTCTCGAAGATGCGTCATTTTATTCCCTGCCATACGACAATAGACGCGGTAGGATTAGGTAAACTTTTTCTTCGAGAAGTGGTACGCCTGCATGGCTTGCCAAAGATGATCGTTTCAGACCTGGGACCTCAGTTTGCTTCGATCTTTTGGGGACAGATATGTTATCTGCTTGGGATAGATCGACGGATGTCTACAGCATTTCATCTACAAGCAGATGGCCAGACGGAAGGAATGAATGCTGGGATGGAGCAGTATCTTCGGGTGTTTGTAAATCATCAGCAGGATGATTGGGTGCAGTGGTTACCCCTTGCTGAGTTTGCTGCTAATAATGGAGTATCTGAGTCAATAAAGTGTACCCCATTCTTTGCAGTTTAGGGTGTAGATCCCCAAACGTCGTTTGCCGGAGAACCCACACAGGGACGAGATCAACAACGTTGTGAGGCAGACCAGGTCGTAGCGGCGATGCCGCAGATTCATGAACACCTACGAGTCGAGATGAGGGGGAGTCAAGCGGTACAGGGAGAAGGCACAAATCGGAGACGCGTTCCTGCACCTAATATTCAAGTAGGATCTAAGCTATGGTTGGATGCTCGTAATGAACAAACTACTCGCCCTACTCGCAAGCTGGATTGGAAACACCTGGGACAATTTCGGGTACGAGGGCAAGTTTCCTCTTATGCTTACGAGTTGGAGTTACCTGCATCAATAAGGATTCATCCAGTGCAGCCTGTTTCGCTTCTGAACCCTGTAGTTGAGGATTCATTAGAAGGACAGGTTGTACTTCCTCCTCCCCGCATTGAAGTTGATGGTGAAGAAGAATATCAAATATCAAGGGTTGAGGATAGTCGAGTGTATCGGAACCAGCTACAGTATTTGGTTCGATGGACGGGATATGATTGCCTTACTTGGGAACCTGCAAAGTTTGTCGACAGGTTACAACCAGTGGAGGAGATCCATTAACGGTACCCTATGAAACTTGGACCATTGGAAAATGCTCTCGTAGGACCTCGAGCCTAAGGGGGGGATACTGTCACGGCGCAGGCAGGTACGGAGATACTTGGGAATGAGGGAGGAAGGTTCTGGTGGTGTCGAAGGAATGGTGTTACGGAAAGGCGGAGACTTTGGAAGATGCGGAGGGAGCGGCGAGATGGTGGCGGTATAATTTAGTACGATGAGGAAGTGCTCTGAGGTGTTGCGACGTCGGACAATCCGGCGTGGTTATTACGATAAGGAATGATGGAGTGGTGTGTAAGATCATAGGATGAGATTCGGATGGTACATCGGAGCATGAGGAATGGTTCGAGGGTGGCAGACGGATTGTATATACAGAGAGTGTTGTTCGCGTTGGAGGATTTCCTTTTCTTCTCTCTTTACTTGTTCTCCTGTAAAGCAAAGCAAGTTACGACTTTGAAACAGTTTCGACTCTGGCCTTGTCTTGATTTCCTCGAAACAAATCTCGATCCTCTTTCCCCGTTTTTGATATCACATTAGTGTGACCAATATCACCTACGCCCGACCCCGCCCGTTACATTAGCGATATCAGAAAGAAAAAAGTCAGACCTGTGAGACATGGCATGCATATTTGTGAAGATGAATACAAGGACCTACAAAGAGGAGGCGGTGGCGATATCTTCACTACAGTTGTTGTCTATACAGGCAGCCAATGGTGCGTTTATGGGTCACTGCCATTGCATTGATGTCCGATTAAGCGATATGCAAGCACAAAAATCGTTAATGCTTCATTGTCGCTTATTTTTAGGCTGTAGTAGCTATTTCCTCACCCACATTTTCGCCTATAAATGGGACCAATATTATGATTATTGGTGTATACCGTTCCACAGCCCGTGAATTATCCAGGATGCATGACAAACAATCATTGATGCTCCATTCACGCTCATGTTTAGCAGGTGGTAGTGATATTGTCGCTGGCCTTTGTGCCCATAAAGGCAGCCAATAATGTAATTATGGGTGTAAGCCCTTGCACAGCCCTTGAATTATCCAAGATGCATGACGAAAAATTGTTGAAGAGCTAGTAACGCTCATTGTCAGGATGTAGTAGCCATATGGTCACAAGCATTTTTGTCTATAAAGGTGGGCATTATTTTATTTATGGGTGTATGCAGTTGCACCGCCCTTGAATTTTCCAGGATGCATGACCTAAAATCGATGATGCTCCGTTGAAGCGTATTTTTATGAGGTGGTAGCGATATCATTGAAAGCCTTTGTGCCCTTAAAAGCAGATGATAATGTAACAATGGGTGTATGCCCTTGCACAGTCCTTGAATTATCCAAGATGCATGTCCAAAAATCGTTGACATTACATTGCCGCTCATTTTCAGGAGGTAGTAGCGATATCGTCACTAGCATTTTCACCTATCAAGGTGGCCAATATTATGATTGTGGGAGTACGCTATTGAACCGCCCTTGAATTGCTCATGATGCAAGACCAAAAATCATTGACATTCCATTGACTCTCATTGTGAGGAGGTGGTGGCGATATCGTCGCTGGCCTTGGTGCGCATAAAAGCGGCCAATTCTGAGATTATTGCTTCAGACTATGGCGCACCCCAGTGATTATCCAAGATGCAAGCCCAGAAATCGGTGACGCTCCGTTGATGCTCATTTCTTAAATGGGGCAGCGAAAATTTCCCTTGTCTTTTTACGTATCAAGCCGGCGAATAACTCCTCTTTGGATGGATGAGACTAGAAAACACTTTGATTGCCGAAATTATCGCACGAACATTGTTGACTGTCCGTTGACGCTCACCTTAGAGACAAACAAACAGTCATTCAGTGCAGATTTCAGATTGCTTGAAATTCATACTGTCATTTTTGACAACCAATATACCGTTTCAAGGCATAATCCTTTGAATCCAAAAGCTTTATGGCCTCTCGGTTTCTGAGCCACCACTATTCACGTCATTAGTCCAATGAATGAGGTAGCTCCTTCGCATTTTGGCGCATTCAGCAGGTATGTTACGGCATCCCAATCCATCAACTAATATTAGACATATAGAGCCCGATCTCCTGACCATTTTATATCCAGCTTGTTCTCCATGATTTCCAGGACGTACCATAAGCAATTTTCGAATTCTCGACCATGTTCACCAGGTCTGTCCGCAGAGTTATTCAGTGAGCTGCATTGACTAATGCAGCATTACTGTTGCCATTCATCCGAGTCCAGACAGGGCACTGACCACTCATGCTCAGACTCGTATACAATGAATGACTTAAACTTTGTTAGTGACATTCATCTCGATTATAGGTTTTGCTTTCTAATTGAGCCATAACTAGAAAGCCGATATTGAGTTTGCTGGCCGCCTATCAACCAGATTTGGAGTTGAGAACATTGGCATGGCCCGTACGAGTCATGACCCTTGCACACACACTGATGAAATATCATGTCTCACAATTTGGTCACTGAAATCTAGCAAAAGCTGACACATAGCACAGTAAGTACACAATTTGCTTTTACAAGAGGTAGATCTTCAAAATTAACTATTTGGCGATCTACATCTCCGGTGATGCATTAGCTGTCACCATATCTTCGTCTGTATCTGATTTCTATATCTTACTTAACTAGGGATGCTTTATCCAGGGGTAGATGCTTCTGGGTTCAACAGCCTTGGCATGCTAAATCAGTGATGAATCGGGCGACCCATCGGCCTAATCAACAGGTGAGAATTTGTGTAACTGTGGTGTCTCCAAACCCAGTCTCATATGACTACTTCCTAGTTGAGAAGTCACTGCCGGAATTTGTAATTGTCCCCGGAAGATATCAAGAGTCTACATATGCTCTCCAAATGTTATCGGGGGTGGAGTGGCTGCAGTCGCATCCATATGTGGCTTGACTACCACCGGAACCTTCAATATCCGAGTCCCATACTTCATATCTCCCTGACGGAAGTAGGTGGCTGCGTCCCCCTCTCCCTGTTGCATTCATTGGTTAAGTCTCATCCGCTTCTGCCAAACACTCTCGATGGGGTGCTGTACTGTAATGGAGAATGTGCCCATCACCCAGCCAGGTTCATCGTCATCATTCAGATTGCCAAGCTCTGAAACTTCGACATCTTGTTCCTCGTCTTTCCCAGCCTGCTCATTGTTGGAACTTGCAAGGTCCGTCAGAATGTCGCTGATAGCATTCAACATCTCTTCCAACAATGTATTGGAATTTCTGGTTGTCGCCCCCGTGCTCTCAGTCGTAGTCAGATCTTTAAGCGCTTGCATAATCCCTGCCTCCGCGTCTTGAACTCGCTGTCTATCAGCAAAATGTAATTCGGTCAGGATGCCACACGCAATCCTCCCAGACACTCTGGGCGACCTCACCAGTACTTCTATGTACTTCCAGAGGCTCCCAGACCCCCCTGGAGCTAAGCAAAGTGCTCTCAGACTCTGCATGAGCATTCTTAAGTGCTCCTGGAAGCACCTGCACTTCTGGAGGTGCATTCAGGATGCTATAAGATTAGACTTATACAATAGTCAAATTTTGGAGCACCTGAGACCTCTGCGCAGATGTGCGGGACACTTCGAGAGAAGCTCAGACCGCTGCACAGCTCTACAAGATACTTCGAGAGCAGCCGAGACCGCAGCGCAGCTCTGCTGGAAACTTGGTGCGTATTCTCACACCAGTGGTTCTTACATAACCACAAGGCATTTCGTCTTATCATATTCGTCTTTGTTACAGTCACAAGATTCGCTACATCATAATATGGTATGAATTATATAAATCTCTATATATATACATACGGTGAATCGGGCCGCAGATGGTACTCGAGCATAATCGGAGGAGCACCTGGACACGCCCATTGAGAGAACTTTTAGAGATGCACCACTTGGAGGCCGTTGTGGCGAAATGATGGAGCTAGAAGGCAGAGAGCCCACCATCAAAACTATCCCGCACCTCTCGCGACATCCAAAAAGACTTCATAACAAACAGCAGTTCTGGTTCGAGGAGCGTAGGAATTGGGTGAGAAGATATGATACTACCAGGCGTTGAGAATCCACGCAATTGGGTGTATGCATCATATCTCGGACTGAGAGAGTGAGACCAAAAGCTGGGAAAGATAGAGTGTGTATATTCCTTGTATGATAAGATGAGATGGAAATGAGATGATATCTATCTACTCCGGGGTCTGCCAAATATCTACTCCACGTCACTCTGTCCACCTACATTACCCCTGTATCTCCGTACAAGCGCCGTCCCATCTTGAAGATGTACTTGGAGGCGGTGATCGAGCGTGTTTGGAGATGCAGTTGGTGACCGAAATCGAGTGAACTCAGTGATGCACTTGGAGGCCGGGATCGAGCGAGTTTGGAGATGCACTTGGAGACCGAGAGATGAAGTGAACTGAGAGATGCACTTGGAGGCTTGGATTGAACGAGTTTGGAGATGCACTTGGAGGCCGAGATCGAGTGAACTCAGATATGCACTTGGAAGCAGTAATTGAGGGTGTTAGGAGATACACTTGGAGGCCAGGATGGATCAAGATTGGGGGAGTACTTGTAGGCGGTTGATCTGGAGGCAATTGATCTGAAGGCGGTTGGACTGAAGGTGATTAATCTGAAAGTGGTCAATCTGGAGGCAGTGAATCTGGAGGCTGTGAATCTGCAGGGGATAGTTCGGGAGGCATGTGTGATGGAAGCTGAGACTCTATTCATTGGTTAACTCGTAATTGTGGGAATGTAGAGAATTGAGTACAATAAGGTCTGCTGAGGGACTGGCTGGGAGCGGAGACAGTCAATCGTGGGATGATGCAGTACTTGGTGTATGCAGTACTTGGTGTATGTAAGTTGTACTCGGTGTATGCTATACTTGGTGTCAACTCAGGATCATGGCATGGAGAGATACAGAGGTATGACTTAACTTCGTGTTCTTAGGTGACGGTAGAGTTGAGGACGAGAAGGAGAGCGATGGGGCAAATCATCATGAGAAACTGGGACTTAGAGAAAGTTGTGAGCTAGTCAATTTACCATCCCCGATACGGCAGGTACGAGTCCCGATCCGGCGTGTAATTACACCGATACGAAGTCTTCTCAACCCAATCAGGCAAGTAGTACCCCAGATTTCTCATATCCGCTCGTATCCTCCACATCATTCACATCTTCATCCCCCATCTCTCTCTTTCTCATCCACAACTCTATCATCATCGCAGAACACAAAGTTAAATCATCCCTCTCGATTACTCATTGGCATGATCATGAGTTGACACCGAGTACAGCATACACCAAGTACAGCATACACCAAGTACAGCATACACCAAAGATTGTTTGTCTTCCCTTCATTCTCATGATTACCAGTTGACCCCTGAATGTAGCTTCAGCTTCCGGCGTGCCTCCCTACACAATCGACCGCCATCAGCCAGTTCGCCATGAGTGCTTATAGGTAAATCCACCTTGTCACATTCCCACGCTTGCGAGTCAACTAACTGATGAATAGAGTCTCAGCACCAGGCGCGCCGTCCATCGACCGCCTCCAAGTACTCGTCCAATCTCGCACGATCACGTCCTCCAAAGTGTATCACCAAACTCGCTCGATTAAGGCCTCCAAGTTCGCACGATCATGGCCTCCAAGTGCATCTCCAAACTCGCTCGGTGACGATCTCGGAGTGCATCTCTAAGTTCACTCAATCGCGGCCTCCAAGTGTATCTCCAAATACGCTCGATTACCGCCTCCAAGTGCATCTCCAAACTCGCTTGATCACGGCCTCGGAGTGTATCTCTGAGTTCACTCCATCATCATTGTCAGGCGCTCCTCGAATTGCTCTCCAGCACCGCCTGCAGGCAGTCGAAATATACCGTGTGTAGATGGGTAACTATATAGATACATAGATATATAGATGAGAATACAAACTGAATACATGAGTTTTAAAAATCATTGAACTATAAGTAGTAGCTATGATTTCCAGGCGCACCAGCAACGTTCCCAAAGAAGATGTAATTTTTCCCAGACTGCTTTATAGTAATTCGAGGTGCTCCCAGGCTTGTAGTCGGCGCTCCCAGGCTTGTCGTCAGCTTTCCCAGACATGTCGTCGGCGCGCCCAGGCTTGTTGCCGGCGCTCCCAGGTGCGCCCAGGCTTGTTGTCGGCGTTCCCAGACTTGTCAACTGCGCTCCCAGGCTTGTCGCCGGCGCTCCCAGGTGCTCCCAGGTGCACCCAAAGATTTCTCTGGCGCTCCGAGGTGTCCTCAAACTTATCACAATCACTCCCATGGTACTCATGTAACAGTCATCAGAGATACCAGTTACTCCGAAGGCCGGCCAGATTGCCCTCCTAGGGTCTGATACTCTCCTGAAATTGACGCATCCAAGTTTACACTCCACATCCTCTCAGACACTCCTGGAGGCTTCCAGTGACTAAAATACATTTTGCTGATGTCTTGGCACAGCGGTCCCTTTCTCCAAATAATGCTCGATCCATTACACTTTCGGTTCATCGCTTAAGACGTGCCTGTCCTGTCTGTTCTTCACCAAAAGCTTCTTTTTGGATCGTAAGCTGCACAATCCTACCAACTATCGGACCATTTCTGCGTCCAAGCCTAACTGCCGTTCATTGGCTTGGTGACGTCGATGTGTAGAGTGATTTGTCGATTTGCCTCATTTGCCCTCTGGAAGTGGAGGATTGTTCATTGTCAGAGTATTGACCATTAGATCGTGTATTGACCTTGTTGTTGGGCGAGATGTTGCATGGCGCCAGATATGGACCACATGGGGGCGACGTATGTCTTTTATGTCAAGGTTCGTACATTTGATGGACTCCAACAAAGCAAAGTTTAAGTTCTGACCATCATGCCTTTTGGCAAAGATATACTAACCGTACCTCATGACTTGAGAGTTAGCGTGTATTTCGTGTAAGATCCCGGCATTGTAATGAGACAAACATCACCAGAAATCCTTTCCGTTGAAGGCTTTCCTTTGTATATCTATCAAACATGAGATATCAGCTGTCGTTCACTTCATCGTATAGCTGCAAACCAACACACAAACACCATTGGACTGACTTGGTAAAGGCACATACGCCTGCGCTCGACTACATAGACTTCCGTACGGTAATTGAGTGGATCATGGTTGTTGCATATATGGTTCATTTCCCTGGCGTATGGCTTCAGTTGGATGATGCATAATCACTCTAAGATGATGGTCATTCCAGACTCAGCTGGAGATGCCAGCTGAGTGCGCATGAATGCATACGAGACATACAAGACATACTCCGAATACCGCGTATATAAGTTCATGCACGTACCTGTACTTTAGGATATACAAGTTTCTAGCAATCAGTACTTTTCAACAATGGTTGCACACATGCACTCGAGTGATTCTAGGTGCAGTTCTGTAGCAAGATTATCGCTAAAGATCTAAGGCTCGTGGCGAGCCGACTATATCAAACAGGCGTTACCCGCCCCTGGATATGTCACGTGCCGTGGCGTTACATTATCCCCCTCTTTAGGTGCAGACCTCCTGGGCTGCATATTCCCGTAGAAGAGTAGGAAAGGAAAGAAATTGAAGGAAGCAATGAAACAACCGTTCCACGTACGCAGTCGTACGAACCCAGACGTCCCACAACCGTTCATTACTGCTGAGGGTGACATTTCGGTGGATCCAGTGCACGGGGAAAATCCACCTCCACTTGACTGACTCCGAACATGGTAAAAACCCATGCCGACGCCATTTGTACTGGGCCAAGATCCAAAGAAGAGAGGAAGAGAAGAGAGAAACAAGAGACATCCCCAAGTAATCCCGTCTCCATATCTTGACTTCCTAACCCATACTCCACCAACCATCCATACCCATAGCCCGTATATCTCGGCGTGGGTCATTGTCGGAATCATCAATGTAGTAGAGCTTCCTCTCATGACTTGGCATCGATGGGAGCTTCCGCTGCCGGCATCGTTCGTAGCCATTGGTAATCATCCATAGTATACGTCAATGGCATGTCATTCGTTGACATCTCACACGTAAGCTTCTTTAAGATGGTTATACCTACTGAGTTCGAGCACGCCTGCGCTCTCTTAGGCCTTCGTGCTGTGCCCCGTAGAATATCACTTGGAGACGGTAGTCATTGGTAATTGACATTGACTCGGTAATCATCGTTCAAAGTCCGCTTAGGTGACCATCTTGTTGACTTCATGGGTGCGCTCTTCATTGGCGACTTCTGTAGAATGTTGGTCAACTTTTCGGTAGACTTCTTTGTCGACTCTTCGGTGCGTGTCTTGGTAGATTGCCTCCCGGTGGGCATGTCTACTTGTCGGTAGGACTTGACTGGTCGACTGCACGGTACGTGTCTTGGTAGATTGCCTCCCCGTGGGCTTTGGAGTTGTTGGTAGAATTTGATTGTGTAGAGGTGGTTATCTCCCCCTTCTGAAAACTCGTTGCTCCGTCGGCGTCTTCTTCATCATATCGATTGTCGATGGCCATCGTGCCTCGGTAGCAGTGTAATCATGATTCGGCATTGTAATCGTAATCTCCTTGTGATTCGACACGTAATTCGGTATGGCTTTCGCTTCGTAAAGGTGATTCTAGGCATAGACCATCATTGGAATTGGCCAGGGTAAAGTCAGTGAAATAGTCGATCATCACGTGGATCCCGTCTTGACTTCGGACAATGCTGTGAGCTCCCGCTCCAGGCATTGTAACTGTGATTCGCATATAGCACTCGCGGTGACCACTTGGGGGTGGCAAAATTGACGCCAATTGCATCTGGTGTGGGTGGTATATCATTGATCCATATCTCACATGTTAACATCTCGGTAGGTCATACTCACCATGTAACAAGAGCGCTTCTTCTCTGGGAAAGCTGCTTTGTACATTGCATTTGCAGATCTCGCCATCTCTTGATTCGGCATTCAGTAGGGTCTCGGTGGACTGCTTCTCGGTGAAAGTCATTTGGATGATAGCTTTGGTGGGTTCTTGCTCGACGTCTCTGTGGCCATCTCGGTAGACAGCTTCGGTAGAATATCCGTTTGCTTCTCGGGAGTCATTTGGTAGGCTATTCAGTACGTTCGGTGGTCATATTCGGTCTCGTTCGGGACCAATTCGGTAGCCTTATCGCCGTCATACGGCATCTCATTCGGAACTGCTTTGGTAGCCATGTTGGAGTCATTCGGTATCTCGTTCGGAAGCTGTATATGTAGGAACACTTGACATCCATCATATGCTGCGTGTACCTATCGTCTCCAATCGATGGGTGCTCTCGCTGGCTTTCCTCTGGTGTGCTTGCCACTTCTTCGTCAGGTACGCTTGTCGACTCTACTTCAGGTGGGTTTTCTGATTAATCTCTTGGTGTGTTTGCCGTGACTTGTCTGGGTGCGCTTATCGCCGTTCTTTGAGTCAGGTATGTCGATTGTTCTCGTGGGGCACTTGTCGCTGCTAGCCATGTCAATTGGTGAATGCGCTTCGCGGTACATTGTTCTAGCACTTCCGCTATGTTGCTTGTTCGCGGTAGGGGTTGTTCTTTACCGTCATTCCTCTCTTTTTGAAAGTCGTTGCTCTGCCGACGACTAATCTCGTTCGGCTTTGTCGGGTACCATATCTATTGGCAAGACTTGATTCAGTGTTGATTCCGGAGTCGATTGCAGTGTCAGATTGTGTGTCTCGGGGTCGTCCAGGCTTGGTCGGGATCTCATTCAGCATCGTGACTCGGGCATGCGTATGCTTTATTCGGTATCTCTAAATAGTGCTCTAGATAGAACTCGGTGGAGACATGCCGCCGGTACATCCTATCTGCATAACTGCGCTCAATTGCAACTCTCGTACCGTGAATTCAATAGTCAGTGATCTCAAAATGGTATAACTTCACACAACCTCGATATCGTCATATAACAAGTACCATTGATTGTCTCTCTCTCCCGTGATTCATCTCCGGTGATCTATCTCTGGCACTCCAAGTCCACTTCACCGTCATATGACTCCGTATCTGCTCCATCTGCGTTAGCCGAAGGAATCGAAAAGGATTGAGGCAGTGAAGGGGAATATTCAGGAGGCCTTGTCATTAGCGGTTGGCTCCAGTGGAACCAAGCCCCGCCGTCCAGTCTCTCCCTTCGGGTCTCGGCAATCCAGTAGCAGTCATTCAAGAATCCCATGTGGACGCTCTTCTGCCGCAACTACTGCTGCTGCTCCTGCTCGCTCATCCAGCATACGAGGGTATTCACATTTCTCGTGACTCCACTCGACCGTAGCTCGCAGCAATCCAATGCGATCCGCTACTCGTAAAGCGAAAGCCAAGGCAACCTCTTCGCTAGCGAGCAGATCACCAATTTTGCTGCCGAAAGCATCACGCTGCTAAGACTTGTCCCTTCGGGTTGACCGAGTTGGGTATTCATTATATCGTGCATTGCTTCCGCGATAAGTGTATCTCCACGTTCTCCCCTCATAATGGTGGTATCTCTGTACCAGATAGTCTTCATATTATATCCCTCGCCCGTACACGGGTTTCTGAACGCTGACCTCGGTCTCCCTGAACGCTGGCGTGTACACCATGTTTCAGTTCCGCAGGCCCTTGAGTTCTGGATGGTGGCTTTGGAACCGCGTGCACGCAGCTCATCTCGTATCTTTCATCTGATATCTTTCATCTCATGTCTTCTCTTGATGGTTTCTGCAGTCCCAGTCGATCCTTGGAAAATGTGAAGGTCTCGACTGTAAAAGCACTTCGCAGTGTGCAATGGTTCTCATTTGTAGGTTCTTGTTCTTCGTAGGCGCGTTTGACTCGTGGATGGCGCAGCATTCGAGTAATGTATCTTTAGACGTACTTCAACAGTTGTGCACGTCGCGTTGTGCAATGACTGTCCGCCTTAGGTGTGATTCGATTGTACAGTTCATCTTCAAGGCGCATTTCGTTCGTTCGTGCAAAGCATCTCTTCCATTTGTTTACTTCGATTGTGCAATTGTTCTGCTCTGTAAGTGGGCTTCATTCTCCTCGTGGAGTGGGTTTTTTTCGTCTCCTAAAGTAGGCTTCTTTCATCACTTTCATAGGCGCTCATTGCCGGTAGGCTGCGTATTGCCGGTAGGATCGTCTTTGCTGTAGAGGCACCATCAGGGATGCCGGTGCAGTCCTCCCGACTCAGGCGAGTGTAACCACCAGGGCGCTTCGTCAGTGTTTCATCGTGTGATGTAGCTGTGTGGACTCGAATATCGTCTTGAACTTTGTTTATAGCTCTTTGCTGGTGAATCGACGCGTTAAGGGGTAACGTGATCGCAATTACATCTCCTCCGCCAATCGGTGATTGATTGCAGCTGTCGGTAGGGAATCGTCTCCGTTGATCTCATGCGATATATCTCGTTAAGCGGGTTTTAGACTCGTTTCTCGGGACTCGTAGGAATTGTCGACATCGGCTGTGTCACGTCTCGGTGGCCGTTGGATCATCGGAATCAGCTCTGCGGCCGTCAATGACGTCATTGAAGGATGAACGTCTCAAGACTCATCGATCGTGTAATTGGAAGGCCTCTGGACTCGTGTCGAAGTGGATTTCTGATGATTGACTTCGTATTCTTCCCTGTCGAGAGAGGGGTAAACTCAAAAATCCCGTGAGCGAAACATATCCGTTTAGTGAACAGCGATAATAGTTTGAAGGCACGTACGCCTGTGCTTGACTACGTAGGCTTACGTACGGTAATTGAGTGGATCATGGTTGCACACGTGGACTCGAGTGATTCTAGGTGTAGTTGTGTAGTATGATTATCGCTACAGAACTAACACTCGTGGCGAGCAGACAATATCAAACCGGTGTTACCCGGCCCTGGACACATCACGTGCCGTGCCGTTACAGACTTACTGCAAATTGCGGGACTGTCAGAATCCCCTGCAACTTGCAGCTATCCCCACTCAGATAAAACTTGAGTAGAATGTGCAAGGTGACTGTCAGTGATTCCATTATGACTTGTAGTGTACAATATATTCCTCAGGACATTCCACTTTTCGTTATCATCTTTGTCACCTTTACCACCACAGCAATTCATGGCTTCACAAACACCTCATGCCGGTGTGATCTAATCCAAATCGAGCCGAATGATGGGCACTTGATCCAATACGCCCCTGGCTGAGACCCAGCAGCAACGCAGACACCAGTTGGTCCACCGCGATGCTGCAATTGTACCCACCAAAAATACGGCCCAGAACTCATATTTCAAAATAGTACATAAAAGCAGACTCAGCAATGATCAGAAGTAGCATGCAATCGGATCTGAGTCTCCCCATATCAATGTAGAAGGCGGTCAACTAACAATATAGTGTACAGCTGGGGTATGTACAGAGCTTTGTGACCAATTCATCACTCCCTACAATGGCAAATCTCCATAGTCGAAGAAGGCAATTGTCCGCACATTCTGCGAAGTCGAACATCATGATATGGTCATCTCTGTGAATTTCGGGTACAAATTTGGTGCTAAATGTCCCCAGGAGTGGACAAATCACGGTTTGAAGACCTCAGAGGAGGCCGAGAAGTCGTATATGGCTCAGGTAATAGCTGAATCTTCTTTTTAGAAGAAGCAACTAATGCCTTGAAGGTTTTCAAAATGTCTGCTACTATGGCGAGGCAAGGAGGTCCGGTACAGCTGGGGCAGTCCAACATGTGTATTGCCTTGAGTATGGCAAAAATGGCCAAAGATGGGATTTTGCTCGCAGCCATAGTGGAAACGCAACAACAAAGTAAGAAACCTCACGCAGAAGTGCAAGAAGAGAAGAAGAGGGGTGCGGTGTTTCCAGGACATACCAAATTGATCGCTGCAATTGAAAGACACCCGGCAATGGTTTATAAAAATTAAACGGACAGCTGACCTCCAGGCCACAATGGCACAGCAAGGTATTCTCAAACATGGTAGGGGCACAAAGGGACCGGCACACCTTCACCAGAACCGGCGGCACCTCCCCATGGAATGCCATCTCCGCCTGGGACGCCTCCTGTGCCACCATGTAACACTGAAGGAAATGGAAGTTATGAAATAGAAGGTATGCCATCCAGGTGTGTGTATATACATTCTCCGCATTCCAACGCTCAATTCATCAATCATAAGGCATATACTAACAGTTGCAAGCTCGATGAAGATTTTATTCCAGATTTGCTGTGTACACTATCTGCTGTTTGGAAATACTGCTGGCATTGATTTTGAAGATGACAGCAGCCTTGTGAGCCAATCTGAGAGTGAAGACAAGAAATCATTGAAAGGAATGGCATCAGCAAAAAAGATTTCTGTCCGGGCTGAATTGCATTGTCAGATTGGACGCCCTGCACTCAAGCCGTCAGAGACACCCCGGTGGCGGATTACTCCTGGGGAGTTTTGAGCATTATCATTATCTACAATTACCGGATACTTTAAAGTATATTTTAAATGACATATTTATATACACAATTAAACAACAATGTGGGGATAATTGAAAACGTACAGGAAGAGGATAGAATGACTGCCAACACTGAGTGATTGATATTCTAAGCCAAAGTGAATGGTTGCATAATGCGGATACGCCTGTGGCAAAATGAGCTTCCATGGAGCATGAATGATTTTTGGTCTTGTAAGTGAGGTAATTAGCATGTGAATTAGCTGTTGTTATCTATAATCATCATACTGGCCGCCTTTATAGATAAAAGAGAATGCTACACTCTCCCGGCCCCATCTTGGCAATGAGCGTCAACAGAGCGACAATGATTTCCAGTCATGAATGTTGGATAATCTTTGTGGTAATAGATCGCAGTCATCTGTAAACAAGGTTTGGGCAGGCTGTATAGGCTGATAAGCAAGTGATTGTCCCGAGACAGCCTGCTGGACAATCCCAACTCAATTCAGTTTCAATGCTGCAACTTAGTGATCCCGAATGTTCTAGGCTATAAAACTAGTCAACACTCCATATATAGGCATTAGCGGCCAGCTTGCACTGTGATTAACCATGATGCAGGGCCAATAATGGTTGACACTCCGTTGACACTCATTTTCAAGATCCGGCAAGGACCGTGTCCCTGTCTATTTGGGCTTTAAAGACGGCCAACACTGTGCTTATGCATAACAACAAACAAATCACTCTTCAATTACCTGCCATACAAGACTAAAAATCATTGATGCTCTGTTCACGCACATTTTCAATATCTGGCACGGAGCAAGTCGCTTTCTCTTTAGCCTCTAAAGGTGGCCAATACTACACTTATTTATAACAAAGACCAAATCACTGATCAATTACCTGTCTTACAGAACCAACTGTCATGGACATTTGGTTGACGCTAATTTTCAGAATGGGGTAGCGATCATGTCGCTTTCTGTTTTTGGTTGAAATATGGCCAATACCTCATCTATGATTGGCTGCATCCAATCACCACCTAGAGTCCGCATAGTGCAATAGCAAAAATCATTGACACGACATTGACTATCCTTTTCAGGATGGGGCAGGTAGCGTGTTTCCTTTGTTGTTAGTTTTAAAGGCAGCCGCTTCACTCGGAAAGGACAATGACATACCAACATCAATATTTTGCGAAAACCATTAGGATATCTACTTGCGACCAGAAATAGAAATACCAGAAACATTGAACCAGAGATTGGAATCGACAGTTCTAGCAAAACCTGGCACAACCTGAGCTTTGACGGGTATGGGTCCAGGTTTGGCCCAGCCGAGAGGCAGCTGGTCGGGTTTTTAATCTGTTCTGGAACTCAACACCACAATTTTTGCCATCCCAACCCGGACCTCTTGTTAACACTATGAAGGTGAAATCACACTGTAATTGGTCACTGGAGTTGAGTTAGTCAACCAACCCATCACAAGGATTTACCCATGAGTGATTCCAGAATCTACAATATGGCCATTACTATACACTTGTCACAACACAGAATGAATGGACCATTGTTGAGTGCTTTGTGTAACTGGGATGGCCAATCCACTAGTGGACTGTGTAGCTGTCGAAACGGCTTACCGTTACTGGCTATCACACTATCACTGTGAACTTTGACATGTTCCATCATATTGAAGGCATTCTCTGACCTTGAGGCAAGAATAAGACTCAATCAAAGACGACTTGTACTTCGTGGTGACGTTTGTTCAACAGACACTGTGCAACAGATATGCTACAGCTGCCACAACACTGGATATCAGTCTCATTACAGCAAATATCCTTCATCCTGCAAGGAACCAGCAATGGTTTAAGATGTGGGTCACGGGACTGGATATTCATCCTATGTATGTGATTTCTTTCACTTCCCAATACCAAGAGGTGTGTCTGAACTATGTGGAGTTTGATGAATATGAAAAAAGTAGGCAATTGTGTGTCATCAAACCTGGAAGTATCCCGTGCAGCAATCTTTTCACCTCTGTAATGGCATCTGCATCTAGACAAAGTTCTTATGAGGCAAATAATATTTCCAGCAATGATGAAGAATACATAACATAAGAGGTTGCTAAAAATGCCACTTGGACTTAGCAATCGCACAGCACAAGGTGTGTCAGCAGCAAGGTGCTAGTTGAATTGGCCGACTAAATCACACACCAACTGTGGCCTGATGTATTGGCATCCGCCAGTGTATGGCATCATAGGAAGGTATATCACTTGATACAGTTGCAAACATGGATGTGCATATTGCAGAGAAGTATAACGGTAGGATGATCGCTGGAGATCAAAGGCTCAAGGCGAGACAACAATATAACGTGGGTATTACCTAGCCCTGGACATGTCACATGCAGCCGTGCAATTACATCATCCCCCTGATTAGGTGCAGATCCCCTGGGCTGCATAAACCTTTACAACAGTAGGAATGGAATAGAAACAATCAAACAACCATTCAATGTAGGCAAACGTACCAACCCCTAAGTCCCACAACCGATGAGTACCATATTGTAGCCATTTGGTGGACCCGGCACACGACGAAGCTCCACATCCACTTGCCTTATCTCCGGAGGTGGTAAGACGGCCGTGCCGACGCCATTTATTCTGTGACGAGATACAAAAAAGTAATTATGTAACGAAGTGAAGGGAGGAGAGACGAGAAAGCAAAGTAACACCGTCTTCCAATCACCACTTGCGAATTGTCCAGCATCCGACTATACATTCTCGCACTCATATCTCATAACAAGTGTAGGCCATTGTCTGAATTAGACACCGTAATCTTGGCGGGATCCTCAATCATAGTATGAGTCTCGTCTTGACTCGCCAGCATCGATGGTGGTTTCGGCTCGCTGCTCATCATCGCCATCACCATCGCCATCTATATATCTAACGTGTAAGCATTCCCATAACCGGTCATACTCACCATTCATTTAAGTGTGCTAGCACTCAAGGTTTTCCAATTCCTCGTGAAGTCCGCAGGCCCAGCACATCATTGATCACTGTTGCTGCTTTGGATGCTGCTTTGGTATCATAGCAGTCGGTGATGGTCAATAATATATAACCTCGTATCTATCTCGTAAGCGTCTCATGAAATGTTCATTCATACCACATATATATGCAAACGTGCTTGCGCTCTCCAGATCCTTGCCACTCCCTTTGTTGGCCAACCTCGATATCTCGCATCACCTCTTGCACCCGGTGACCTCACACGGTGCACATTAGTAGTTATATCCATCCTCCTTCCTCATTGGCACGGCAGGCTTATAGCCCTCCAATATGGTCATTCAGCATTCATTGAGGTAAGCTGTTTGGTAAACATCCCAGTCGGTGCCTTCAGTAGAGGGCTCTCGATAATCCTCTTGTTGAATCCCAATATTTCGTCATTATGCCATGATCTTGCTTGGTATACTCAGTTATCCTCTGTCTATAAATATCTCAACAGCCTCTCATGATGACATTGGATAACTGTCTTTCACGGTGCCATTCAGTAACTTTCGCTCGCGCTGGCATTCGGTAGACTATTTGGCATGTTCGGAGATCTTTTTCAGTCTTCTTCAAAACTGCCCTGGAAGATACAATTGTACTCATTCGGCATGTATCAAGCTCGCTTGATATTTGCCTGATTTCTCGGGTGCTCTTGCAGTCGCACTGATTATCCTCCGAGTCGGTGCACTTGTAGGTACATATGCCATCCACCCTTTGCTGGGTGCACTTATCATCTCCATTTGCATGGTACGCTTGCCGGCTTTCCTCCAGGTATGCTTTCTGTTCCATCTCCAGGTGTGTTCGCTGTCACTTATCTGGGTATCCACATCGTCGTTTTGCTTGTTGAGTAATCTCCAGGTGCCATTCTCTGCCGGTAAATGCATTCCAAAGTGCTACCACCCAACACATCCAGTACAGTGATTGATTGCGGTAGGGGTTGGTTTTGATTCCGGTACGGTCATCCCCATTTTGAATGTTGTAGCTCAGCTCAGAACTAATCCATTACGGCTTGTTCTGGTGCCAGATCGGTTGGTTAGGTTTGATTATAAACTTGATTTCCAGTAGCAGCCGCATATCTCGGGATTGTCGAGACTGAGTCAGGATCGCAGACAGTGAGTCGAGGTCACATTCGGGCTAGTTCATGGTACATATGGCTTCTTCTTGATTCATCTGTCGGTGAGGTTGCCTTCACCTTCCTTTGTGCACTGTTCACAGTTGCTCGCCCTCTCAATTGGCAAATGTATCTCACGGTGCTTCATGACTGCACTTCCGGTACGTTATGTATTTGTGGTTTGGGTTGTTGAGAATCCGACAGTGTCATCCCCCTCTTTAAACATCGTTACTCCGCCAAAGAATAATCTCGTACACCTTGTGAGGTATTGGCATTGTAGCTGGGACTTGGGATGATTTGGGATCATATTCGGCAATGAAATTCGGGCATGTATGTGCATGATTTGGTATCTCGGAATAGTGCTTTGAGTAGTACTCTGATCAGTACTCAGCATCATACTTGGCGGAGCCATGCCGCCGGAACACTGTATGTCTGCAAATCTGAGCTCGATTATAACTTTGTAGCTTCCATAGGAAACGAGATTCATTGTCATGCCTCTCTCGTGATCCATCTCCTGACATCCAGCCCCACTCAGCCATCCTGATCCGGTCACGATTCATATTCGACCGCGATCCATACCTGTCTGGAATCCTTATTTTGTCATCCATCTCCGGCTGCGATACATCTGTTCGCGATCTGTCTGCAGATGAGATGCAGTTGGTTCCAGTCAATTGGTTCCACAATGTGCATAATTGGGCTCGTATAGGCCGTCTTCCGTTACTGCTCTTGTAGCTCTGTAAGCCCTCTCAAGGTGATATTTACTAACCTGCATAATGTGTATCTTCAATTGACTCTTCATCGCAGTCCCATAGATCATCCAGTGACATATCGTCCATCGTAAGAAGATACCAGCTCATCAATCTGTCTATATGGGATGGACTCGCTAGGTCCAAATCAACATGTATGATAGGGCATCTTGAGCACTCGATCTTATCGACGCAATAGGGTGAATACCACTCGACCCAACTCAACTGAACTGGAAACTACTTTCAACTCAACTCCGCTCAATTGTAATCCGCCAATATGGCAAGTTGTAGCCGGGCTCAGAGTCGATTGGATGGTCTATTGACTGACGCAGCGCGAGTGTCTCTGCCTGATTCCCGAAAATCTCCCCAAATGCTGCATACATAGCCACGATATGTTCTGCCTCATCGGCTGCCACCATCTGTGTTGTTGAGCCGGCTCTTTCCGCAAACGTTAGTTCCCAATTCGTACTAGATATGGAGCAGTACGAAGGAATATCCCGGAGTCCGGCTTTAAAACGGGTCACCACAATATGGCCAAGCCACAGCATCCATTAATCCCTTCTTGTCTCGGTGTACCATTGGCAGTCATTCCCGTTTCCCTCCTGGACGCTCTTGTGCCACAACTCCCGCCGCTGCTCCCTGCTCGCCCTTCCTGTGCCTGGTGCCTATCTCACCACCTGACATGCTGCCCACGGTCCCTCCCAGCAGCCCTATACGAACTCCCACTGGTAGGAAGAACGTCCAAACGACCTCCACACTGGGCAGTTGATCATCAAAGGAAATGACTCCAAGTATTGAAATATCCGGAACCCCACCACCACCTTCGGAACCGGCCGCCTACCTAGTCTTTGTTCGGCGAATGTTCCGGGGCATACCTGATGGCCTGCCCAGTCCAATGTCACCTCTTCCGCTCACCTTGGGGTTGCAGAGCCAAATGTCCAATGCTTTGCATGTTGACGGTAGGATTCTTGGACATGTGCCAAAGCATTCCTTCTCATTCTGCCGGTCACACAGTGTGTCCACTGCGGCTGCCACCATCTGTACAAATACACTCCCTGACCGAATCACATACTTGTCACACCCAATTAGCACTGGCTAACAACCAAATACTGGCCATTCCCACATGGGGATATGACATATCAATTGAATGTGCACCAATGTTAAATACATACGAAAAACGCGGTTCTCTTGAGAGTGTCCAGACGGTCAATCCTCCGGTAGCCCTGTGCATTCTGAGAATCCGGGCTACAAATAACAACATCTCCATTGCAAATCCTAAAATCCCCCATCATATGCTATATTGTGGGCATATCCGTATTACTACATTGGCGATTGATCAGCATTCACTAACTTGCTTGACAAAATAGACTAGAGTTGGCGTAAATGGCGCTGTCTCAGAACAATCCGATTCGGTCATCCAATCAGGTGCTAACTGTGATACTGGACGAAGGTAATCGCGAATTGTATCCGCTAGCCAGGTTAGGATATTTAGGCGTTAGTATAGTTCTGTTACTGAGCTGCCACAGGATCAGCGATTGTGACACCAGTATCTGAAACTCTGCTGCCGTTGATAGCCCTATGATACTGGAAATGATATCAGTAATTATTTGGTAATCATAGTTGTATTGTTGAATAGCCGCTACTAAAACTCCTCAGAGCGTCTGTATAGGAGAAGACCCCATCGAGTCGTATAGATAGTACTCGCGATTGCAACAGTTATTGATGATGTGGATTGACTTGCATCGCACATATTTCGTAAATCTACCTTGAACTTGTGTAGGTGTACTTTGTCCGGGGTATGTGCCAGTTTATTGTCAATTCGGTGTCATCAATGTGAGCTGAAGTAGAATTGGCCTCGGCATTGCTGGTGACGCTGCTCTACATGACGTATGGGGTATGGAATCGTCCCTGTAATCGTCAATTGTCTCAAAGGGAAGGTAACTTATGAAATGTCATTGATCCCTCGATTGATCGCCTTCATGTTCTCGTATGAATTCGTAGCAATTCAGTTTCACTGAATTGGTCGCCAACTTGTATCCTTGCTCATTGGCCTTTGTAATCAACTAGGATTATCTCTGCAATCATTAACATCAATTGGGTGTATCTATCCAGGATCTTTGATTCTGGAATCTGGTGAGGTTATATCCGGACGATTTCTCGTTCTTAGGTGTCGCCATGTGGCTCTGGCCCATCGTGCTCTGGATTGAAATAGGACATTTCAGTTTCAAGTCCGTATGATTTCTCATTCTTCAGAGTTGCGACGCGTCTCTGGCCAGTTTGCCTCTGGAATGCACACGACATTGTCTGTCACCGTTATGATCAATTCAATAGACATATCAAGGCAGTTCGCTGATGGAATCAGTGCTCTTAACTCTGTATGATATCTCACACGTTGATTCTGTATCATGATGAGTCAGAAAGGGGTACTTCATGAAATGCAGGATGCCAAACGTATCTCAAATTGTAAGAATGATAATAATGTAAAGCATACCCCCGTGCATGGCCTTGTAGGAAGGTATATTAGTAGACACAGTTGCACACATGCTTCTCCATATGGTAGAGTAGAATAAAGGTAAGATTATCAATAGTGAACAAAAGATCATGGCGAGCTGACCATATAAAGCGGGTACTACCCACCCCTGGATACCTTACGTTCAGCCGTGCCATTACACCGAATGAATTTGAATCTGAATGATTATAACTCTGACCCCACCGTGATCAGCTCTCCGTTTTCAGTACCAGATATCACTGCCTAGTGGGGTCAAATTGATGCAACCCACTGGCAGTATGCCGATGACTTTACCAGGGTATGTGATACATTTTCTATCATACCAGTTGGTGTCCGATTGGCGCCCAGTATTTCCCCTGGGCAAGACGTAATCTGTAGTAAGCAGTCATGGCCTCAGTCGACACTCGGTGAAAAATAGTTCTTATACGGTATTATGCTGGAGCCATGAACGAAATATTGGCGGGGGATTACCCAGCATTGAATATGACAGACACTGGAAATGACTTGGGATTGAATCGGGTACAGGAGGAAAGAATATTGCACTGACTGGCCGAGGTCCTGAACTGTGTGGGGATGTGGCAGGGGTGCCAAAACCTTCGTGCTACAACGAAGAAGTCTCGCTCTAGAATCAGGTAAATCACAACCATAGGGTACATTGCGGACACCAAAAAGATTGTGAAAGCATTAATGTCATTCAGTCAACATAGTCGTGTGGGTGCATTTATATTGACTGAAAGATCAGCTGTGTCAACAGCATTGTCCCCAAACGACCTTCCTGGATGACGAACTCAACTATTAAATGTTTGCTCAATTTGAAGAAATGACTATTATGTTTTCAAAAGTGATTAGGATAGTACATCTGAGAGCATTTCCTACACAGAAAATTGCTTTCACTTGAATGGTGAATTCAATAGTGCAAATGACTGGGAAGATAACTGGGAGACAGATGTTTAGTCCATTGTGAAACTGCTCAATCGCATCAAGGATGTTTAATGCCCAGAGAAGCGGGTTGTCAGTGCCATACCAACTGCGTCTGGCTTGAATCAACTGCTGCCGAGGTCACAGAAATCTGCCGAAAACCCTCTATTTGCAGTCAATGCATTTGAACATGGCGCAATCAAGGTAACCAGAACATATAGAACAGCATAAGTCAATGTGTTTTCAGCAGGTTCAATATGTTTTTCGACCAAGAATGTCACAATGGAAAAAATTATAGGTATATACTGCGTGGTCGCATGTGCATATTGGTTGATAAACAGAAGTATAGCAGGCGAAATGTGACATTCCACCAGGTTCTTATATTTCAACAGAATGAAAGCGACAAGTGCAAGAATATTACATCGGTAAGCCCTGTGAATTGCCCGAGTCTCAATCTGGCAGAAAGCCAACCAACCAGTTCCAATAAGTCTGTATGGAGTTGTTCATGGCAGTGAATATGGACTAGCAATTGCATTAAAATAACCATGAATAGAGCACCAACAATTGTTGGTGTTGTGAATAGTGTAATTGTAAAGTAGATTGGATGGTGTTATGCAAAATCACCAGATCGGCGGACTATATTGGCAAAAGAGGAAGCTACACAGTCACTGCCCTATTTTGAAAATGAATGTTATTGGAGTATCAACAATGTGTGGTCATGTCAGTAAGGTAGTTAACAATTGATTTTGTGACTGTTATGCATAATCAATGTATTGGCAGCCTCTATAGGCAAAACACTGTGAGATTGGGTTGCTGCCCCATGCAGAAAATAAGCATCAATGAACCTTTAACGACTTTTGGCATTCCATCCTGGATTATCTGCATTGCGACTAGTTGTAGCCATATATGAATTACATATTGGCCGCCAATAGATTCAAAATCATAACTAACATGCTCCCTACCCCAGCCTGAATATGAATGTCAACAGAACCCCCAAGATTTATAGTTTTCCAACTTTGGTTATCTGATTGTCTCCAGTGTTCAAAATATACCCAGCCAGCCTGAGGGCTTTCAGGCGGGCTTTCAGACTGCCCGGCTTGGCCGGTAATGTCACAGCCCACGAGCCCTCAGGCTCCTCAATTACAAGCCTGTTGGCTGTATGGTCTTTCCTCAGAAAAGAAGTCAAATGAAGCTGTTTTGAGCTGAATGGGTGACCTGGAAGCAATTATAGGTGGTTGAGGTGGGAGGAGTGGTTGTATTACTATACAGCCTACATCACTTTGTAGCTTAGACCAGTGTTCAAGACGGGCCCTACCGGCCCATGGGCTTTTTATTGGGGTTTGTGAGGGTCTGGCATTGTGGTTGGAATTCCTGGGTGGGCTGGGCTTTTAAATCAAAAGCGTACAGGCCTTAACTAATCCGGCGGGCCACCCTGTATATCCGAAACATGAAAAACAGTGCAAAAACTTTATTGGACGATGATATAGTTGATTATGCTCTGTGGTGGGAGGAAAGTAATCGCTATTATTTGGGTTCTGTAACAAATGTAAGGTGGTCATCTCATGTAACTCGGCACGCGAGATTCCTTTTGCCGGCCCAGCTTCGGCATCCACAGCCAGCACTAAGCGCAGCTGGCGGGGCTTTCTTTAAAGCCTGAGGGCTGGGCTTGAAGAAGTCAAAGGCGGCCTTGCACGGCCCAATTCGAACTCTGATTGTTTCTGAGTAGCATAAATCCATGACCAAAGTAATGGCAACCGTTTCAGCCAAAACACTACATTAAGTGTTCTTCACCTCATCATGAAAGTTAACATCAACAGATTCTCAACGCGTTGTGTTCTTGCTAATTATGTAACCAATGTTTCGCACAGATATTTAGGCCAATAACAGAACTATTGAGTGCCTTAATAGGCAACAATACAAAATGTAACAGGAAAATGCAGATTCCAAAATCATAGATATCACATATAGCAAATCATGGAAAGAGTTATTACTGCATGTCAAATATGTCATTATTATTTAATATGATACTATTCTCACACAGCAAAATCATCAGTACTATCTGAATCTACGGATGAATCAGCTGGGTAACAAACTGATATTCCACGAAATGCATACCAGTTGGGAGAAGACTCACAACATGTAACAAATTTAACAGTTCGGGTGTATTCATGTTCCGGACCGGTAATGTCCAAATTGGTTACAACCCATTTCGGTCTAGTGCCGAAACAATGGTCCGGAATCATCACTACCAATGTGCTTAGCAGTTCACGGCAACCTTCAGTTTGGACACGTATTGATCGTACTACCCACCTGTAGAACCATCTAGATGTCAAGCAATGTAGTATTGACAGTTTCGGAATTGTTGAGAGTGCAATGGATCTATGGTCACTCTCTTCTTGCGAGCATGAGTACCATTTAGCACACTGTTGCATCAGGGACAATTTAAGCAGAGTTGTTCTCCACAAGCTGTTCAGGAACCCTACAACAGAAATTGTCAGCATTGTCTCTTCATTCCCCACGTCACATGAATATTTATGTAAAGGTAGGATACAATGGGCATCAACTGTTGGAAATTGGGCAATCCTTGTTGCAATGGTTTTGCCAACCAGAACATCCTTTGTGACAATGATTACATATGTTTCTTGTCCCACAATTTGGTTGAATGCTTTGAGTACCTCATTGAATAGCCTGCATTCAGGGAGAATATGTTGTATGCTCCAGGAAAGGAAATCAATGATAGTGAGGGACACATCCACCCAGAGGCGAAATCAAGAGACCGGTATTGGAATGATGACGTACATGAGTTGAATTTTGACATCAGAGCACTGAGTTTGACCGCTTCAAAAGCTACATGGGCCCCTTGCAGCAATAATTTTCCCAGTATCCAGCCGTTCAGACCAGACACATGTTAGAAACTACTCCTGCAACAAGAATGAATGGCCGATATATTTGAGTCTCCGAAAGAACAACTTAATGATTATATCAAAGCCATTGAATGTTCAATGTATCCTTGTGGCCCTGTTACCTGTTCCTTGAACATATCACTTTAAAAGACCTGTCACACTAACTGCAATAAAGTAATACCAAATCCACAATGCAGAGGTTTGAGGGATAGTCTTGTAGCATATTGTTTGCCCTCCAGGCACGCTGTTCAACATTGATAGGGTTATACGTTGTGCAGACAGTAAAATGCGACATTGATATTCTGTGACTCATTCATGGACTGCTGCCAACTCCAAAAACATTCACTTACCCTCGATCTAACAGCCACATTGCCATTGGTGCGATGGACTGAAATCAGTGTTAGAAGAAGGTAATTCCACATCATGGCAATTCAGAGACAATCACCTATACTTCTAAATGATGATAATCGCAAATCGTGGAGTTGAGATAGTGAGATGGGAAGTAAGAATTTAATTGGAACATTGAGCTGATGAAACCTAGGAAGGGGTGGTCAGGATTGTTAGATGCATCTCACAGACCACTAATTTTGTAACCGATACTATTGATACCATGTATCTCCCAAAGTAGACATATTTGATGGGCTAGGTAACGTCCTGCGAAGTGGTCCTCAGCAGCTTGGCAATACTCCTGACCTGTTAGCGGCCAGCAGGCCATGGCAGACCCACGCTCCATTCTGCAAACCTGCACACAGCGCTGCCCAGCCCATCATGTGTCAGACGCTTGCCATCCAGCTGCCCAGGCTGCCCGTGATTCATATAGACTTCATCTACTCGCATCAGACCTGGTCTGCCTGATGGAGGTAATCAGTCAATCTGAGGGCTACAACAGTTGAGTTCGATATGGTTTATCTCTCACAATGATGAAATTTTCTTAGTAAAGACAGCAGTGAAGGTATCAAACAAAAGATTCAATTTATGCTTATGCCATCATCAAAAGCCACCCGTCCACCAAAAAAAAGCCGTCAACAATATCTCTGCTTGACCGGCCGGAATATGATTCATGCCCGCCCCAATCCAAATTGTGCCCTCGAGTGGTGCCATCCCTGGTCGAAGGAAACCCAGCATGGCTTCACCAGTTATCAACAGCATTCCTTCCTGGAACAACATTCCCGGATCAATATATTTGACCAGGTCTGGGCCATATTGGCTCCATATGTTGGCTTCGCTCAATTTAACATGATATATAGCCAGGGGATCCAATGGAGTGATATGACAATGAAACCACTCGGGAGCATTCTTTTCCTGTTATGAGAGCTACTGTTTTTAACACTTCAACAAACCTAAGGATTCCTTGAACAGAAGCCCTGTTGTATGGCAAGATCTTAGTTGATTTGCACCATATGGCAAAGTACCAGTACCATACTGATGTTAGGGGGGTGCTTTAGCTATAAGTATAGGTACTTATACACAGCCCTAGATATTCTGCTAATCCTTTTTATCAAAGATTATTTTATTGGGGAAAGGCGCTGTTCCTTTGTCCAATCTGCTCCACTGGAAACAATCGAATGTTCTAAGGCTTCAATTCTGATCTTTCTTCCAAGCACAACGCTGACACTCGCCCGCTTGCTTTCTCCTGTTAAGCTCAGTAGCGTCTATTCCCTTCATTTGATTTTTCCAATTCTGCCGGGGTTTCTGCTTATGCTTTGTAATTCCCAGGAATGATTCCTTAAGAAGCTTCCGACTTATCTGTAGCTGTCTTCTCGCAACTGTCTTCCTCTCGACTTCTGACTGACGAAGTAATTCCTCTCAATTACCCTCTATGAGATTATGTAAATGATCGTCTGAAGTATTGGACTGTTCAGATTCTTATTGACTTAAATCTAGACTAATTGGTTCCTCCAGATTAGATGTAAATTTTCCGAGTTGAAACACCCAATCTGGATGAATAATTTCTGGAATAGAACAGGTCTCACTAGGTGCTTGATAAACTTCTGCCTGGATGTGCAGATTGTCGATATGTTTAACTAATCCTGATTCCAATTCCATAACAGAAGCAAGCCCCCATACATACTGTGGTATCAAGATATATTGATTCTTCCTTACGTATTCATACATCCTTCCCAATGCATACATGAATATATCGTAATCCTTTCTGAAGGTAATTGTCACTCGCCTTACTAGGCAAATACTTCTCAAAGGTGTCAGGTGGCCGCTACACAAAACTAATAGATTTTTATAAATAGGTAGATATAGGTATCATGAAAACACAATAATAAATGATGGTTTTCTTCCGCTGGTAGGTAATGCTAATGTTTTCACTGCTAGAGCCCCATCTTTCATTGCCGCAACAATGTGACCTCATTATAGAGACTTCTCAGGTTGTTACGCATGCTCACCCATTTTCACTTTGTATGCTTTTGATAGTAACATGTGCTGCATCTTACATTCTGAATGAATGCGCCCGACAGAGATTGCCACGAATTCCCAAAGGATATCATGTTCATGCAGGTCAGGATTTGAAGCGTTTCACTCCTGATAAGAATCAGGCCACAACCGCATGATATGATATATCGGATCATAACTTCAACTGAGACATCTCACTCTCATATTGACGGTAATTTGAACATGTATCCAAATATAGTCGGTTCGCTCTGCCCCCAACAATACTACAATATTGCCGCATCATGAATTTGCACACCGACCAACTGATACCATGCCAATGTAGATTGAATGACACGTACACATGCATGTCAAAGCAAGCCGCACTTTGCAGTTTCCGTTCCATCATAAACCAATGCGCAGAGATGCTCCTGGCCTAATTTCAACAGCCAACGTCATAATCTCTCAGTCACACCATAGCTCAGGCCTGGACCATTCCCTTCGGCCGGTGAGTGCCCAGTAACCAACCTTGTATAACAGATTGGGCTTAAGATCCCACGTAATAGCTTCTGAATACCAACTGCCGAGTTTGTCTGTGGGAGTATTCTCCAGTCCGATCAAACAAATCCCGCTAGTATCTGCGTCGTGAATCTGATTGAAAACAACAAGCTCGGCAGGGTTTAACGCCTTTCGATCTGGCATTGTTGTTGCATCATCTCAAGTGAATCTGTGAGATGTCGATACACCTCTATTCAATTGAGATGTGTCCAACTCATACCCTGCTAAGTGTAATCGTGAATGAATGTTCTGAGTATGCCTAGGGCTCGTATTTAAAATGACAGTTAACCCGAAAATTACTGTCAAGTACCCATCATTGGTTACCCCAGGCTACATAGACACTGTTAAAGGGAAACCCTTAACAACTGAATCCACAATTGAGTACCTACAGATGTATCAGGGCAATTTTCATCCTGACATGGATACTTTCAGGCGATTCCTGCAAAAAAAATATACAATGAAGGTTCCGGAAGATTTGAACATGCTGCACACATTGGACAATTCGAACTCATGGGAAAGTGACCCTGCTTGAAATTATCTTTGTGGGGCTACACAGCGTCATTACATGGATGAAGACAAAATGCTGTGCAATTGAGATACTGCACAACATCTTATTGAATAATCGGATTTCAACTTTGGAGAGATGCATCTCCGGAATCAAACCTCTGACATTGTTCCGCTGCTTGTCCGCCACATAGATGCAAGCTCTGAACTTCCAGAAAGAGCAATGCTGGATCTTTAACAAGCGCAGACACAATCGAATCATGCTGAAGCCACCCTACAGATTTTGATAATAGAATCCTAATAGGAGGTGTTTCAGTATCAAAAGATTGTGGCATATGGTGCAAAGCAACTTCATCACTATTGAATGCATCTTGCCGACGCATCTGTCTAGCAAATGATCAAAACCCCACGACCAGAAATCAGGACCCTTAATGACCTGGCAGAGTATTTGGCAATGCCACCATGGGAGCTACCGAATCATGTTGCTTGGTGTTTCAAGAGATTTACTGACGTAACATACTGTGTCAAACACAATATGTATTTCAGTCATCTCAACCCTACATGAAGTATTCAACACAATGCAGTAGTATATCCGGTGAGGTCATGTCAACATGCTGAGCGCGCAATTTACATGGTTCCTTACACTGGGTCTAGTGTTAGCAACGGTTGCAGACTGTCACTTCGGGTCGGGGTCCGGGTCCAAGCCGAACCATTGCCAAAATAACGGTCCGGATTGTCAATCAACACAAACTGTCGACTCAGGGATTGTTCGATGGTGAGTCTCCAACCCAGCTGAATTGGGCAGGTTGTCAGCGGGTCGCCCAGCAAATGCATCCATAGATTGAATTAAGGCTCTTGCTTTTGCACTATGTGAACATTATCTTATCAAAATCGCGTTTTCAACAACTATGGATATGTTTTTACATGCTTTGCAGCTTGTAATATCGATTAATTTTGAATTGGTATTTTATCTTTGATACCTTGAATTTTTGCCTATCACAGCGGTCAATAATTCTGTTATGAACAAGGAGATATGCGCATTGCCTTGATTACCAAATATGCAACACCTAATACTGTTCAGACTCTATTGACATACATTTTCAGGATCCTGCAGGGAGCATGTCGCTGTTGTTTTTGCCAGCCAAGGCTGCCAATGGTTGCTGAATGGATGTCTTCAACCAATCGGAAAATAAATTACCCAAAATTGAAAGCTACAAATTTTGGACACTCCGTTGACGCTCATTCTCAGGATTCTGCAGCGAGCATGTCACTGTTGGTTTTCTCAGTACAGGCAGCCAATATCTGATAAATGGAGGTCTACAACCAATTGGAACATAAATTAGCCAAAATGTGAAGCTGAAAATAGTTCAGGCTCCATTAACGATGATTCTCATGATGCGGCAGGGAGAATCTCGCGGTAGATTTTCGCACTAAAGTGTGTGAACATCTGACAAATGGATGTCGACAACCAATCTGAACCGGGAAAACCCAAGATGCAAAGCTGAAAATCGTTGACGCTCGGTTGACTCTCATCCTCAGGATGCAGCAAGGAGCATGTCGCTGTAGCTTTTCCCAGTAAAGGCTGTCAATATCTGACAAATGAATATCTACAAACAGTCTGAACCAAGATAACCCAAGATGAGTGTTAGCAATGGGTCCGGGTAACCCACCAGCTGTTCGGGATTTGATCTGCGGTTCGGTTCGGTTCGGTTCCAGAACCGGCCAAAAACCCGAACCGGTTTTGTCTTGGCGCGTTGTTACCCGTCTCGGACATTGAACCGCAGGTATTTGGCCGGGTTGGAACCGAACTGCGGTTCCAAATATATGGTTCCTACAGCTTTGGCTCCAATTAGGTATATGAGTTCTGATCGTATCATGACATGATCCATACATAAATTGTGCAGTTTTAGTCCCTCTTTGACCTCCCGCATTCAGATTTGCGATCGGACTGATATTCGTTGAGTGACTGTGAAATAAAGGCGATTTTTAAGCGAATATCGCGGGTTTTCCATAGCGACTCCACGCTTATTGGTCCGATCGCAAATCTGAATGCTGGAGGTGCAAGAGGGGCTAAAACTGGGCAATTTACGTACTGATCATGTCATGATACGATCAGAACTCAAATACTTAGATGGAGCGAAAATTGTGGACTTCAAATGCTGGGTTTTTGGTGGTAAACCCGCCCCATTTCCTACGGTCCGGGTTTTTTGTATGGTAAGACCCGTTGCAACAGTCCAGTTTCGGGTGGAACCGAACCCGGAACCGACGCGGGAATTTGGACCCGTTGCTAACACTACCCAAGATGGAAACCTAAATATCACTGACGCTCCGTTGACGCTTATTCCCAGGATGCGGCAAGGAGCATGTCGCTGTCTCTTTTGCATATACAGGCTGCCAACATATTAGTAATGCATCACAGAGACCAAATTGTTGTGTGAGTACCGGACTTACAAAACCACAAATCAGTCATGCTCCGTTGAGGTTCTTTTTAATGAATTGTCCATTCAACATTTACTGCCATCGGGAATAGTTTTCATCATGATTTGAACATATTGGTAGATCTTCTCCCAGAATGTGACTTGGCCTTGTGACAGAGCCGGGCGCAGTGACATTCTTGAACTGTTCACTCTTACAGTACGAAAATTTATGTATCTTGCCAACATCTTCATTGTGCCTGCTATACATCTGTTTATCAACCGATATTGGCAAGCTACTGCTCACCATTTGCCCATAATATATCACTCACTAAAATGCTAGTTCAAGATACATAAAGAAGCTGGTGAAACATTAACACATTCTGTCCTACTTTGTATTCACTGCATTATTCCTCCTCATTTCGATTGCATAAACCGCCATCAACACCATCTCAACCTGTCCCGTTGGCTTCTGTCTAGGTAGAATCAATCCGGGTACGTTTGGCATGGCGCTCAGATCCAGCCGCTCTGTGCTGTCCGGATCATCGATGCTATTGTGTTACTCTATATATGATTCAGCATTCACCACGCAATTGTCTTTGCTGTCATTCGAATTATCTAAGTCCACATTCCAGTTAAGCCATTCCTCACTGTCGGAAATGATTTCAGGTGCGCTATTCTCATCAGTTTCAACTGGGTGACAGTTAGTTCTTCCGATTCGCCAGATATTCAATATTTGAGTTCGTTGTCCAGGTATGTCCATCACATACAAAGATAGTGGCAATGGAGATCTTTCTGACAATTTACATGCAGCCGCACCATCATGGTGAAAGAGTGACCAGGATACATGGATGATCTCTTCAGTGTGCGGAATGTATCCCACGGCCGTAATCTGCTTGTTTTGGGCTTGTCATTCCTTTTGGGTAGCACATTCCCCTTGGCTCCCCTGCCACGTCTGCAAACAGTTGTGAACCTTGGCCATTCTGTGCATTTTCCTTTCCATCGCCTCTTTCTGCATTTCTGTATCATTTTCTGTGTTCATTGTATCCAATTCTGGGTCAGCTCCAGCCAAAATCCCGTTGTTGGATCGTGCAAACTGCCTTACCACGGCTTTTTCGCAAAGAGTCTCGCCTGTGGTTTTTGACTGCCTTCAGCCGATATCATCTAGGCCTAGGGAAAAACTACCGTCCACTCCAACACCATGTAGGATGATACAGAATATGTCGCACGCCACATTACAGAGATTGGCGTGCTAGGAATGCATGTCTTCTTGTTGACGCCACGAGTCGGTTAGGTCCGGTAACCAAAATGTAATGGTAATCTCCGTTGGGTCGGAGTGTCAATCATTGAGACTTGGATTATTTTGCTGCCAGTTCTTTGGTACTTCAGGTGGCGAATTCAAATAGACACTGGCGGCGGTCAATAAATGTGCGGCACAATCGATTTGTCCTGGTGTAGTCTCAGCCACATTGGTAGGTGTTAATTATTCTTCATCATCGCGGGACAAATCATATGGATCAAACAATCTTTGCCAAGATGCTAAAACCGTTCGGAAGAGAATGAGATTGCTTCTCGGTAATCTTCCGAGTTTATTGACTGCCAAATATCAATGTTTGGCACAGTATTGATTCTGCATGTACTTCAGAAAGACCTCTTGGTATTGGGTAGAATACGATGACTCATCCTGAGGATTAATATCCGTTGCTTTGTCCCACTTTCTAAACGATCGCAACTTCCGGAAATGATTCAGGATATGTGCAGACATGAGAAGCATGCCCATTGATGGAGTCAATTCAGCGTGATATTTGGACAGCATCTGTTGTGGTAACTATACGACGAAGAACAAGTCTTGCTTCCTTGGAGTCGTTTTCCTAGCCAAAGCTCGCATGACGCCATCTGTGTGATGGAACATATCATTGTACACTGTCATAATGTGATGCACTGAGACTGGATGCCTCTTTGACATTCAAAGGGTCCAATATGGGAATGGCCTCAACACTTCCATGACATACTTCAGAATGGTCCATTCATTATGAGATGTGAAGAGTGGCTTGATATTGCTGTATGTTGGGTTTGTAAGCCACTCGCATGTGAATTCACCTAATCAGAAGGCGCGCTCACGCATGTCCAACATTGAGTTCCAACAGGTTTTGACACCTATAATTGGAAGTACCGCAATATAGATTTTAGCTTCAAAACAGTCATTGAACTCTTTTCGACAACCAGGTGTTAGCGTATTCAATACAGCAAATATTCTCTGCTATATGAAGGTTAGTTTCAGCACTTTCAAACTATCTTGAAATACGTACTTTCTCAATTATCTTTGCTAATCCTGGTTTCATGCCCGACACCTTATTTATTCCAACATTGCCCTCTTTTTGAATCCTTTGACTCTTCCCAATGTCTATGCGTTCATTCTCTCCAAATTGCTGATCGCGATAATGGGCTTCCCAAGACTTGGTAAGGCCTTTGACGGCCGGCCTCCTTATGAATGCACCTAAAGCCGGCTGCATGACATGCGCTATTGAAGGTATGTGGTTCCTCAATGGAGGCCAATCGACTCCAGAGGCCTCAGGTGTTGATTGCAGCTCGCGTGTCATCGAGGAATTTCAGTGGGCATTAACAGAGGTAATTCCAAGGAAACGACTGTCAGTAATCTCAGAATGATCAAGAACGTCGTTCAAATTCACGGCAAACCTTGAGGCAGTATGATGGCCCTGGATCTATCATCCTTGATTATGTTTCGAAATGTGGAAGGAACAGGCAATCAACCTCATCGAAAGTGAGTTAAACTTCACCCAGTACCCAGTTTCGATCCATATAGTAAGCAATGACCGACCTTATGGCTAGTTTGTTCGTTGATTTCCATCAGTCCAAATTTAAACTAACTTTATTTTGTGACGGCAATTGCTTCATATTTGCATCCATGGTCAGTGCATATTAACTCTGGCAAATTTTGCTAAGGGGTGAAACAGATGGCAGCAGTAAGTCATTGCATATCGTCTTAGATGACCGTCGTAGCTATAGATGTAATATAGCGTTCCATGGAACATGAGCAGAAATGAATCATGACATGAGGCTGTGATTCCATGTGTCATGGTGAAATTTGAAAGTTTCAAAGTCCTTCGCTGCCAGTTTGGAACGTTTTGTGTATCACGTCTGTCAATATGAGTCGACGTGGATGCAAAATCTGATCTTCCTCTGCGAACTTACTATTGTGATTCCTAGGCTTCCATGCCTGTTCAGGATGGCTAAAGCTGTTTCACCAACAGTCGAACAGGTCAATTCAGTGATCTCTGGCTGTGGTAGTTAGTTTAACTTTGCGATGTGAGCTTTTCCCAGCAAGTGTTTCCCCAATGAGCTATTCCCATATTCTGATGGATTGCAAAGAACCCGATGACAAATGATACATATGATGCCACGGCTGCCTGTCTTCTCAATTCAGCAGTGTAAATAGAATTGCCACGAAGGCGCATGTCTCGAATCATTCCAAGCAATAGGCAGCTTCGAGTCTACTTTGATTGAAGCCCACCAAGCATCGAAGATTATTTGAAAAGTAAGGTCACTGAAATCATGAATAAAGATACGTTCATTTCTGGAGGTAGTCATAACCTCGAGCAATAATGTGTTCAAAGCTGTTGAATTCGACATGACTGTAAGAATGAGGCAGCTGGGTAATCCGAGTCCAAAGACTGCCGAAAGAAACGACACAGCAAAGTAGGCTGCGGGTTCTCAAATATTGACTCTACTGCTACAAGTAAAAAAGCCAGATCTGTAAGACATTGCACGCATATTTGTGAAGTTGTATACAAGGTTAGATTCCAAAGACTGACGGCGTAAAACACGATGTAGAGACAGCAAAATGCAATTCGTTGCTGTGTAGCGTCTCGAGCCTCCAGAAAAACTATTGACCCTCTGCAGGCGCTCAAATGTAGGATGCATACCCGATATCGTCACTACCCTTTCTGCCATTCAAGGATGCCGATGGGTTCTTTGTGGGTTACCTACGTTCCATTACCGTTAAATGATCCAAGATGTATGATCAAAAATAGTGGATGCTCCATTGATGCTCATTTTGTGATATGGTTATGATTTTGTCATAAGCATTTTTGCATAGAAAGGTGGCCGATAGTTCGATTATGGATCAAAGTAATCTCACAGCCCCTTGATATTCCAATATGCAACGCCTGAAATAATTGACGCTCCGTTGACGATCATTTTCGGAGCATAGTGTTGAAGTTGCTGAAACCATTTTTGCCTAGAAAAGCAGCCAATGATTCTATTATTGTTTAAAGTCGCCGTACAGCCCTTCCATTTACCAAGATGCTAGGCCAGAAGTTGTTGACAGTCATATTTAGGACATAGTAGCCGGGAAGTCACAACCATTTTAAATAGAAATGCGGGCAATAGTTCAATTATGAATGAACATTGCCGCGAACCCATCTGGATGTCCAATGATGCAATGCCAATAATCGTTTATGCTCCATTGACGCTCACCTTTGAGCTCACCTTAGAGATATACTAACAGTCATTGGGTGCTCAACCATTGTACATAAAATCTACAAAGTCTTTTTTGGCAGTCAGTATACCATTTCTATGTACCATCATTCGAATCCAAAATCATCGAGACATCTCAGTTCATTAGGCACCATTATACACGTCATTTGAATGATGAACGACAGAAGTCCATCGAATTTCAGCGGTTTCGGCCGGCAATTTACTGCATAAAAATCGTCGCACTAATTTTAGATATTTATGCCGCAATGTCCTCAGCCTTCCTTCTCCAGCTCATTGTGCTTGATTTCGATGATTTACCATAAGGAATGTTCGATTTTTCGAACATGTGCAGGAGGTATAAGAGTTGAGTTGTGTTGTTGGCTGCATTGATTATTGGAGACTGACAGCTGTCATTCATCCGGGTTTTGGATGGGCTTTGACCGCTGCTTCTATCGGTTGTATTACCTCACTGACTTAAACTTTGTTATTAAATTTTTTCCCAAATTTATGTTTGGTTTTATCATTTAACCGTAACAGGCAACACCATATACAGTTTATTGTTTGTCTAACTACTTGATTTGGTGTCTAGAACAGTTGCATGGCCCGTATGACCCTTGCACACACACTGACAAATAACTTTGTCCCATAATTTGGTCACTGAAATCCAGAAAATTCTGACACATAAGAGAGTAGGTACTACAAATTGCTTGTACTCGAGATCCGTTGTCAAAAATACGTATTCAGAAAACTATTCCGCCGGTGAAGCAGGAGCCCTCACAATGTCTTCGTCCAAATCCGATTTCTATACGGTAATTAGCAAGCAATACTACACGTTGGAGTAGATCATCACGGATTGAACTGGCGTCGCAATCTCCCCCTGTAACGAATCAGCCCCCCCGTTGGGTATGAAAAATTGCATGTGACTGTCTGCCTGGAGTTTCACTGAACCCAACCTCATTTGACTACTTCACTGTTCAGATGTCACTTGCAGCATTTGAGATTCTCTGGGGACCATTTCAAGAATCTGCTTCAGCTCTCCAAATGTTGTCGGTGATGGTGTGGCAGCTGTCGTATCTGTTTGGGGCTTCACAACTACCGGAACATTCAATTCAGTTGTCCCATACTTCAGATCGCTCTAACGGAAGTAGTTGGCTGCGTCCCCCCATACCCGGTGAGTCACTTCGTCAAACCTCATCTGCGTCAGCCGAAAGCTCTTCCCACTGTGCTGTACCTTGTTGGAGATTGTGCCCAGCACCCAGCCCGGTTTATCATCTTTGCTCAGCTTTCCAAGGTTGGTATCTTCTTCTTCATCATCCTCGTCTTCCCCATCCTTGTTATCTTCCAATCTTTCAAAATCACTCAGACTGTCTCCGATAGAATTCAACACCTCCTAAAATGTTGTTTCAGGCTTGCTGGTTGTCGATTTTGCCTTTTCAACATTCCTTATATGTTCCTGCTTCTGCATAATCGCTGTCTCTGCGTCTTGAACTCGCTTGCTTGCCAGTGCGGTCTCTCTATCCACATAATCCTCGACCCATTTCACATTATCTTCTTTGCTTAAAATGATCATTTCCCGTCGTATATCTGCCGAAAGCTTCTTTCTAAAATCTAAGCTGCCCAATGCTTGCAATGCTGAAACCCTTTCTGCCTCCAAGCCAGTTTTGCGTTATTTCCTGGCTGACGTCGTTGGGTTGATTTCTTTGTTGATTACTGTAGTCGTGCGCTGGAAGTGGCAAAATGTTCTTTTTCGGAGCTTTGGCCATTGTATCTTGTACTGACCTTGTTGTTCTGTGAGATGTTGGATGTTGCAAGATATGTACCATATGGAGGCAAGCTGAGTTGTTTATGTCAAGGTTGGTTGGTTGCATCAATTAGAACAAAGCAAAATCAGCGTTATGACCGTCACTTGATTGGAAATAGTCCTGTTAAACATACATTAAGAATTGATGGTTAGCGTGTGATTCATGTAAGATCCTGGCAATTTCTTGAGCCAAACATCACAAGACATCCTTTCCGTCGCAGAATGTGCCTTTTATATATGTCAAACATGAGATATTGGCTGTCATTCATCACGATACATACCTGCGAAGAAGCGAACAACATCTGACCCACTTACTCCAAATCGAGGGACCATTGGAATTCTCTGCAGCCATACACAGTGCAGCTCTATGCAGCCGGATTCAGCTTGAATTGAAGGTGGAAGTTGGCTGTCATTTGTTCCATTTTGAATTGTAGCTAACTATATAATCTTCAGGACTTCCCACTTCTCTTCATGATCATCTTCCTCACTATTCCACAACGGCAAGTGATGGCTCCAGAGATTCTTCAACCAGGTGTGATTGAAGTCTAATCGAGCCCAGCCCCAGGCGCTTTAAACAATGCGCCACCTGGTGAGACACAGCAGCCATGCAGACACCAGTGAGTTCACCGCGACGCTGCAGTTGTAGCCACCGAAATTATGACCAAAGATGCCTATTTAAACATAGTACGTAAAACCAGAAGCAACAAGAATAAGAAGTAGAATTCGATAGGATGTGAGTCAATCCATATCGATGCAGACGACGGTCAACTTGCAGCTTGACCCACAGCTGTTCTACATAGAGAGCGATGTGATAAATTGATCGCTACCCGTAATGGTAAACCGCCATGGTCGACCACGGCATCTGTCCCCATAGTCCACGAAATTAAATATCAAGATGTGGTTAGTTCGGGGATTTTTGCAGACTAATTTTGTCATAAACGACTCCCAGAATGGAGGTAACAGGCGTTAAAGACCTTACAATAGGCTATGCGGTCGTATATGGTTGAGGTAACAGCCGATTCTCACTCTGGAAGCAGCATCTAATTTTCTGTAGGTTTTCAACATGTCAGCAACTATGGCAAGGCAGGGAGATCGGGTACAGCTTGAAGAGTCTGACATGCGTTTTGCTTTGAATATGGCCAAAATGGCTCAAGAAGGGTATCTGCGTCCCGCAATTGAAGAAATGCAACAACTAATCAAGACACCACGCCCCAAATTTCGAGAAGAGAAGAAGCGGGGTTTTATTTTTCCCGGGCATAACAAGGTGAAGACTGGGATAGAGAGATAGATGACAATAATTAAGGAAAATCAAATGGACGGCTGCCTTCGTTGCCAAAATGGCACTGCAAAGGATCCGCAGGCTCGCTGGAGGAACAAACGCATGGATGCACCTCCACCACGACAGGCGCCACTGGGAGGAGGTACACCACCTGCCCCACCTCATGAGAGTGGGAGAACTCAAAGTTCCGAAACAGAAGGTGTGCAACCCGGATATGTGTATATACATACTCCGCTTCCCTGCACTGACATTGTCTATCTTGATCCATATGTCAAGGATCGCATGTGCGATACAGATTTCATTCCAGATTTGCTGACTGATGAAGGTCCATGCAGCTGTTAGTACACTCTCAGCTGCGTGATAATGTAGCTAACAGCAATTTGGTAGACAACAGGAGCCTTTTGAGTGAACATGACAGCGAAGATGAGAGTTGAAGGAAGGGAATGGGATTTTGGAGTATTATCATTATCTACAATTAGCAGACACTTTAAAGCATATTGTAAAGGGTATATTTATATGCATCATTAAAGGACAATGTAGTTAGAAAGGAGAATGTACATGACCAGCACAGAAGGCTGCCACATGACCATTATTGATATCGTATGCCAAGGTGAATGGTTCCATATCGCGGTTACGCCGGTGGCATAATGAGCATCAGAGGAGCATCACCAATTCAAAATGCTGTAAGTTGTGTAACCAAAACTCGATTTGGTAGTGAATACACATAATGAAAGTGTTGCCTCCCTTTTTAGCCAAAAGAGAAAGCAACACGCTCCCTGCCCCATCTTGAAAATGAGAGTCCACTGAGGGTCAAAGAGTTTTGGTCTTGTTAGCCTGGTAATTAAGAAGTAATTTTTCAGTGGTTATACATAACAACAGTATTGACAACCTGTATACACAAAAAGGAAAGCAAGACGCTCGGTGTCCCATCCTGAAAATGAGCCTGACAGTAGTGTCGACAATTTTTCTTCCTAGAAGTCGGGTAATAGACACGCGATTTGGTAGTGATTATACATAATGGAAGTTTTGCAACCCTTTATTGTCAAGCAAAAAAGCAACACTCTCCCTGCCCAATTTTGAAAATGAGCGCCAACTGAAAGTAAACAATTTTAGGTCTTGTTAGTCTGGTAATTATGAAGTAATTTTGTAGTGGTTATACATAACAACAGTATTGACAACGTTCAGAAGCAGAATAGAAAGCAAAACGCACCCAGCCCCATGTTGTAAATGAGCGTCAATGGAGCGTCAACGATTTTTGGTCATGTAAGTTGGGTAATAAAAATACGATTTGGCACTGAGTTCACACAATGAAAGTGTTGCCACTCTTTATGGGCAAACAGAAAAAGCAACACACTCCTTGCCCCATTTTGAAAATAAATGTCAACAGAGTGTCAACGATTTCAGGTCTTGTTAGTCTGGTAATTAAGAAATAATTTTTTAGTGGTTATACATAACAACAGTATTGACAACCTTTATACACAAAACAGAAAGCGAGACACTGTGTGTTCCATCTTGAAAATGAGCATCAACATAGTGTGAACAATTTTTGGTCCTGTAAGTCAGGTAATAGGAACGCAATTTGGTCGTGATTACACATAATAGAAGTGTTGCCATTGGTAATTCGCAAAAAGGAAAGTGACATGGTCTCTGCCCCATCGTGAAAATGTACGTCAACGGAGTGTCGACAATCTTCGGCCTTAGATCATGGTTTACTGAACCGCGCTGTGGATGTTAAAGTCTATATACTCAGTTTTGGCTGTTTTTGTAGTCTAAAATGCTTGTCAACACTTAGTTGAACAGTTGTAAATCAAATCTGTTGTTACTGTTCAGGAGGCCATCGCAGGAATATCACTTGCTTATTCACTTAGAAATGCATCTAATCACTTGTTTATGGATATGTGCGATCAAGCGCCACTTGGATTACCCATGATGCAAAACCATCAATTGTTGACGCTCCATTGCCGCTCATTTTCAGGATGGGGCAGGGAGCGTCTCTCTACATGGTTGCTATATAAAGGTTGTAAATACATCAGAAAATGACAATGCAGTACCATAGTCAATATTTTGCAATTAACAGTAGGATATCTGGATACGACCAGAAATAGACACATCTGAAACGCAGAACCAGAGATTGGACTCGAGAGGTCTAGCCAAACCCGCTATACCCGCGGATTGACGGGTATGATGCCTGGTTTAGACAGCCAAGACGCAGCGGGATGGGATTTTGGACGCTTCTGGAATCGAACCAAACAAATTCTCCTGTCCAAACCCGTACCGCTGGCAGCTTAACTGCACTGGGTGCTAACATTGACTGGTTTCGCACAGAGGCGGCAGCATCGGCCGCCAAGGGGTATTGCAGTACTTGTCTCCATGAGGACGTGTGCGGATAGCCCACATTATGTGGACCCCCAGACGCATTCCAGAACAGTTGGAGTGTCTTTGGGTTGTGCAGAATGCTGCATGGAGCAGTACTGGGCTTCTTGCCTTCGTTCTAACGGTTCCATCAGTGCTGATTAGTCCGTCAGTGGGTATGGTGATTGTCGAAGAGAGCCATTAACCACTGATGCAGCCCTTACATCCTGTGACCAACCCTTGTAAGCCTCATTTTAAAGTTGGAACCACTTATATTGTCTCTCTGTGTACGATCCAAGTAGCTGTACACCTTCTACCGCTGATGTCGCAGCCAGATAACACGCAGTGGTATTTGACGATCACTATTCACTTCAATGCTTTCAACATATTTTACATCTTGATTCTGTGATTCAATGATTGAAGTAAACGTAGCAGTGATATATAGAAATGTGAACTGTTCACTCTGGGTGTATGAATTGTGTCTATGGAAGTTGTGCACGCATGTGTATAAACGATGTCACACGGGATGAAATAGTTAAAACTTTTCTTGAAATCGATGGAACAGTTCAAAAAACCATACACACAATTATAATCTAGACAATCAACTTGAGAGAAAGAAGTGCAGAAAATTATTTTATGGCTAACGTAATTTTTGAAATGTACTGACGACGTGATCACATCATTGTATGCTGCGAAGAACGGTGGAAGACTACCAAAATGTCTCTTGCTGTATTTGTGGAGAATGTGGAGAACAATAGGTGTGTGGATTCCATTTTCGGAAACCAATTCCACTTGTTGCTGATGTCGAGTGGATTATCATTTATACTTAGTGGACACTTTAAAGTATATTTTAAAGGATATGTTTATATCTCTCATTAAAGAACAATGTGCAGATAGAGGAGAAAGTACATGAAGACAATCGAAAGGCTGCTAACACACCGTGAATAATATACAATGCCAAATCAGATGAGAGTATATAGAAGTTATGCCTGTGTCAGAATGAGTGTCAATGCAGCGACACAGATTTCAGGTGCTGTAAGTTAGGTCTTTAACATGTGATTTGGTCATGGTTATGTAGAATATAAGTATTGGGCAACTTTGTAGGCAAAAATGATATCGACTTGCTCCCTGCCACGTGGAGTAAATGAGTGTCAATCTGGCGTGCATGATTTTGGGTCTGGCATCCTGGAAAATATGATTGCCAATTCGTTGAAGACAGTTATAAATCAAGCATTGGCCGCCATTATATGATTTATAGATAGCAACATGGTCCCTACGCCATTCTGAAATTCAGTGTTAACTGAGCATCACCAACTTTTGGTCTTCTAAGTCAGTTAATTAACATCTGATTTGGTAGTGTTTATACATAATCATATTATTAGCAACCTTTATAGGCAAATGAGACAGCAACATGCTCCCTACCACATTTTTAAAATGAATATTAACAGAGCATCAAGGATTGTTGGCCTTGCATAGTGGTTGGACAAAGCCCAAAGTGACCAGTATTGTCTATACATGATGTTTTGACAGGTTTTGTAAAATACAACATTCCTGAACACTATGTTGCAGCATTCTAAAATCAATGCATTATTTCTGTCAGGGAGGCTGTTGTGGGAATGTCTCTTGCATATCCACCTATGCAGGTTGGCAACTCCTTGTTTGTTGATGCATACAATCAAGCACCAATAAGATCACTCAAGATACAACACCAAAAGTCATGGACTCTCCTTTGACACTCATTGTTGAGACGGGCCGTGGAGAGTTTCGCTTTCTCTGGTTGGTATTCAGGGGGCCAATACGTCATTCATGATTGACTGCAAGCAATTGCCACTCGTAATATTTAAGATGCAAGACCAAGAATCAATAATGCTTTGATAATACTCATTTTCAGGATGTGGTAGGGAGCCTGTCTCTGTTTGATTTGATTATGAAGGCTGCCATCACCTCGAAGAAACAGAATGTCCTACATATGTTAATATTTTGCGATCCTTAGTAGCATATGTGAAAACGACCATATCTCGGACAATCTGAAACACTGCACCTGACACTCCAACTGACTGGTCTACCTAAATAAAGCAAAGCCTAAGGTTAACGGGATACGGTACCTGTATGGCCCACAAAGTGGTTTCAAGCCAGGTAATTGGGGGGGTTGTGAACTATACCGAACCAGTTTTGAGGTCCCAACTGACACCGCTGCAACGTAACCCGAACTCTTTGTGAACTTTTAGCCTCTTACACGGCAACTGCCCAGGAATACACACAGAGCAAGCTAAATGATGTGCACATTGCAGGTATGTGGTTTCTCAATGCTGGCCACTCTACGCCAGCAAACAGAAAAGGTAACTGTAGATCCCAAGTCACCGAATCTTTTGAGAAATTATGATCACTCGTAATTCAGAGGACATGGTCATCGGTAAACTCAAAACTGTTTAAAACTTCTTTCAAAGCTGTTTGAAGCCTGCCTTCAGTTAGTTTACCCCTGACGAATGATCATGAATTAGCATTTGAAATAGAAAAGAAACAGTCACTTATCGTGATCCAAAGCAGTTTGTACGTCTTCTGATGCCCAGTTTCGTCCCATATATAACACAATGTCTGACATTATGGCTAATGTGTTCATTGTGGTCCATCCATCCAAGCTAACCTTCCTCTATATCTCAATGGCAATTGTTTCGTAATTGCGTCCACTTCAGTGACTTCTTGCTGCAGTAAATCTTACTCACGGTGCTGGCAGACGGTTGCTCTTGCTCACTTTGTAATGGATTATATGACCATCATAGCTCCAGATTTGAGATAGGGTTCCATGGATTATTAATCCAAACAAATCCTAATATGAGGTATCGATTCCATGTATCTTGGTGGAATTCAGCAGTTCCAACATCCTTTGCATACAGTTTGGATGGTTTTATCTGGGAATGCAGTTGGTGTAGATAAGGTCTAAAGATTGAATATGAATTTCCTTGGTGATCTTACTATTGTAGTTCCACAAATTCCTTGACTGTGCAGTATAGCAGAAACCGTTTGATTGACTGTCGAACAAGTCCCTTATGTAGCTTCTGACTCTGATATTTTGTTTAACTTTGCAATATGTGCTTTCGCCAGCAAGGGATTCCCTGTTTAACTGGTCCCATGTGCTGATAGATGGTGATGAACTTGCTGACAAACAATACACCAGATGCCAGGGCTGCCGAACTGCTCAATTCCACAGTACACAAAGCCATGACATGAAGGCGCTTTATTTGCATCATTCCAATCAATTGAACATTTCTAGCCAACATTCATAGGAGCCTTCCAACCAACTTATATGATCTTCAGGTTAAGATCACTTGTATCATGAATAAAAATGATGTCATTTTTGGAAGCTATCATAATCTCTAGACAAAAGGTATTTCAAAATTGTGAATCAAACAGGACAGTTGGAATGTGAAACCTGGGTAATTCGACTTCTGAGTCTGGCTCATACAGTCTTATAGTAAGTCTGAAGCCCGTGGCTTAAATATTAACTCAAGAGCTACAAGAAAGAATCAAGTAAAACCACTGAGACATTGCATGCATATTTCTGAAGTTGGAGACCATGACATAATGGAAAGAATGGGCATAAACATGTCTGTTGAAGAATGATGCCATGCATTTCGTTGCTGTGTAGCTTTCTGAGCCCCCAAAAACGCTGTGGATACTCCTTTGACACTCATTTGAAGAAGATAGTAATAATACCAACACTTGCAGTTTTGCCCATAAAGGGAGCCGATACTGAAAGTCGGCATTAATCCAGTTGGGCAGTTCTGAGATTTTTCCTAATGCCTAATGAAAAATCGTGAATACTGTGTTGACACTGATTTTTACAAGGTAGTTGCGATATCATCACTAGTATTTATGCTTATCAAGAAGACCAATACATGGATTATGGGTTAATGCCATTGCACAGGCCATGAATTGTCCATGATGTAAGACCAATAATGGTTGACGCTCCGTTGATGCTCTGTCGACGCTCCATTAGCTCTGATGTTCAGTAGAGAGTAGCCCTGTGGTTCTAAGCATTGTTGCCTATAACGGCCACTAATACCTTTGGTTTACAATAATGTAGTTGCACAGCCCTTGGATTATCCAAGATGCGTGTGCAAAAATTGTTGACATTCCGTTGACGCTCATTTTTAGGAGGTGGTAGCTATATCATCACTAGCATTTTTGACCATAATGGCGTCCAATCCATCATCCGCAAAAGTGTAAATCAACTATAGGCTGGGCTATGCGCACACCTGAAGCTGGTAGCAAGCTTCCTCTGGAACCCTGCGCGACGAGCAGCCTATAGTCATCTATAGTCGATTCAGTGAGATGTGGGGGTGGGCCTATAAAACTGTACGCGGCTGCTGGCCGGAGATGGACCTATACCTGTCTTTACTTAGTGGAATATTCGCTGTTGTACTGGTACTATACACACTATTGCTGCAATTCTACTGGAGAGCCCACTGGCGCTTGAGAGCCTTCTTGAACGCCTGCTTCAGAGCCTGCTTGAGAGAGCCGCGCTGAGGGACGAGTAAAGTTATCCACAGGATGCATTTGGCCAATGGAAAAGTCCGAGTTTGTGGAAGCTTTGGCTAATGGAAGGCTCTCGGTCTGTGGAAGCTTTGGCTAGTAGAAGGCTCTAAGTGTGTTGAAGCTTTGATAGTGATGTTGACATAGCCAACCTACTTGTCTAAGTACTTCTAGTACTATGATCACCATCACCAACACCATTGCCATTGCGATTGACATCACCATCACCATCACCATCACCATCATCTCCATCGGCCCCAGACTAGTGTTTCTAAGCAGCCCGGCCGCCAAGAACTGGTTCCCACTCAAGTTTTCATAGATCTACGCAATTTGTGTGGATCCTCACTGCCGGGTAGCATCACATCCTCTCACCCTCTTCCGACGCTCCTTGAGCCAGAACCTCTCTTTCTCACCAATTCTCTTTGGATGCCGGGAGAGGAGCGGCGGAGTGTTGATTATGGGCTCTCTGCCTTCTAGCTCCTGCCATTTGACCACAACGGATGGCAAGGTTATGAACTTATGATGGACGATGGCTGAGTTTACTTTGGTGGCTTTCTGAGTTTAAGACTTTAGGCAGCAGCAATGGGTGTCATTTAAACAAAATATGTTAATGCTTGTTCGATTGAACTTATACGTTGGCAAATAAAGCCTGCAGGCCGGCCGCTCGGCTTGGGCCTGCAGATCGGCCGCCTGGCCGCCAAGAAAAAGCCTGCAGATCGGCCGCCCGGCCGCCAAGAAAAAGCCTGCAGGCTCGGCCGGAAAAGCCTGCAGGCCCGGCCCTCATTTAAAAGCCGCCGCTAAGGGCGGCCTGGCCGCTTAGGAACACTGCCCCAGACCGAATGCGCACACATACGCCCACAATTGATGGGCAGCGGGCACTAGATTCCGCTGGAAAATCCGAGTCGGAGATCTGCTCTCCCCAAGATCCAATTGTCTACCTTTCCTGCAGAATCTAAGGCTGCAATTGTCAACACCATGACCATGAGGCATCGTGAGATCTTGTCGCGGTGGCCGCGCTAAAGATAAGATTCAGACTATGATATCGACCGACGTCATGATTTCGGCAAATATACGCCGCCTGCCACCTGCCACCCGGCACACGCCACCCGCCAAACGCTGCCCGCCATACGCCACCAGCCTCACGCCTCCCGGTGCCTGGCGTCTGCAACTCAGCAAGTCTCTGGATCGAGCATTGGGAGCATACATGGGAGCATATAGTCAAGTGAGATTGGGAGTGTCTTCCCTCTTGAGAGTGTGCTTGGGGGCGTAGAGCCAAGTAGGCTGGGAGTGTACCATCGAGTGCAATTGAGAGCGTACTTGAGAGCGACTCGGAGGTGTCCTTGGGAGTGTCTTGAGATCTTACTGGGGAGCGTACAGTGAAGCAGGCTGGGAGTGTCATCCAGTGCAATTGGGAGTGTACTTGAGAGCGTGCTCGGGAGTGTGCTTGAGAGCGTCTTGAGGGCTTACTTGGGAGCGTGTAGTCAAACAGGCTGGGAGTGTCATCGAGTGCAATTGGGAGTGTATTTGAGAGCATGCTCGGGAGTATGCTTGAGAGCGTCTTGAGAGCTTACTTGGGAGCGTACAGTCAAGCAAGCTGGGAGTGTGCCATCAGGTGCAACTAGGAGCGTCCTGGAGGGTATGCCCGGGAGTGTACGTGAGAATGTACTCGGAGGTGAACTTGGGAGCGTACTCGGAGTGTACTTGGGAGCGTGTAGTCAAGCAGGCTGGGAGTGTGCGATCGAGTGCAATCAGGAGTGTACTTCAGAGCGTACTTGGGAGCATGCAATGAAGTGCATCTGTCAGCTTGCTTTCAAGTTTGTTGTATGCAGCATGATGTATAGTATCCAGCGTGATGTATAGTATTCAGCGCACAAAATCGCATGGGTATCATAGTAATCTAGTCCATGCGTAGGTCCATCGGATCTCATAGTGCCACGCGTCAAATATGCTATGAATTACCGTCCCAAAAACAGCTTCTCTATGAGTTACGCGTCGCGTAAGGTCATTTTTCCCGGTGATTGATTATGGGTTAATGCCGTTGCACAGCCCTTGGATTATCCATGATGCAAGACCAAAAATCGTTGACGCTCCGTTGACGCGCCATTGACACTGATTTTTAGGAGATAGTAGCGCTGTCGTCACTAGCATTTTTGCGCATAGAGGTGGCCGAAACAATGGTTCTGGGTTAATGTCGTTGCACCTCCCTCGCATTATCCATGATGCAAGACGAAAAATCATTGACCCTCAGTTAACGCTCATTTTAAGGATGTGGTAGTGATATCGTTGCTATCTTGTTTGCCTATAATGGCGGCCAGCGCATTGATTATGGGTTAATGTCGTTGCACAGCCCTTCGATAATCCAAAACCACAAAACAACAATCGTTGACACTCTGATGACATACACTTTTTCGATGGGGCAATGAGCGTGTCGCCTGCCTTTTGACCTATAAAGACGACTGATAACTTCATTTTGGAAGGATGTGAGCAGTCAGTGCATGATACAAACCTATATGATTGGCGACCGTCATGCTGCATTCATCTATCATGTCACTGCCTAACTAACCACTTAGACATGCTGCCCATGGTCAAGATTTTGGAAATTGCTTATGGTAGGTCATGGAAATCAAGGAGATGGAGCTGTATCAGGAAAGAAGAGCAAGTCAGGCTATATTAATCCGATATTAGTGGATGGATCTTCTTGCTGTGAATTGATGGTCGAAAGCGATGGTATCTGATAGGGCTATACCATCCAGCGCACAGATAATGTGTATAGTGGTGGATCCGAAACTGAGAGGCTATGAATCTTTTGGATGCAAATGTTCTTACATCGAAACGATATATTGGTTGTCAGTAACTACTATATGAATATTTGAATCCAATTATTGAATATACAATGACTGTTAGGATGCAATTAAGGTGAGCATCAATGGAGTGTCAACGATGTTTAGTGTTACACTATTGGCAATCAAAGGGCCACCTATAGTTGGTGAAAATCACATGGACGGCCGCCTTCCTTCGCAACAGGGTACAGCAAACAATCCGCAGACACGCTGGAGACCCAATCAAAGGGGTGCACCTGTACCAGACCAACACAGACAGCCGATATCAGATCTTACCCCATCTCCGCCCAGAACCCCACCTTCGCCACCCGGGGACGATAAGGGAGCACAATGTTCCCAAATCAACCGTGTACCTGCCAGATCTGCGTATTTACATCCTGCCCTTCCCAACGCTCCGCATTTCAATCTTGATGCATATGCCAAGGATAGCAATCACAATACAGATTTCAATCCACATCTGCTGACTGATCAAGAAACACTGACTGGTTAGTACACTATCTACTGTGTGCCAATGCAGCTAACATCCATTTTGCAGATGAGAGCAGCCTATTGAGAGAACCTGCAAGTGAAGACAAGACATGATCAAAAGGAAGAGGATTTTTGACTGTTTGAATATCTACAATTAGTGAATACTTCAAAGTATGCATTAAGGAATATGTTTATATATATTATTACTGAACAATTTCAGCATAAAAGAGAAAGTACATGACGACGATAGACAGGCTCTCTTAACACCATTATTGATGTAACATGCCAGATAAATGGACTGGATATTGCAGATATGGAAGTGGCACAATGCGTAGTATCAACTGAGAGTCAACAATTTGTAGTCTTGTAAGTGACTGAATACATAAATCACTTGGTAGCAGTGAAGAATAATGAGATTATTGACCTCCATTAATGTAAAAAACATCAACGATGGCATCGCTACAATCAGCTAAAAATATAAGTCAACAGTGCCTCAATGATTTTTGGTCTTATAAGTCCGGTAATTATCAAGTGATTTTATAGTAATTATACATAATCGATATATTTGCTGCCCTGATGGGCAAACAGGATCGTGACACACTCCCTGCCCCATGTTGCAAATGAGCGTCAATGGAGCATGAAGGGTTTTTGGTATTGCATCTTGGGCAATTTTAGTAGCGCTTAATCCCTGGTATCCATGAACAAGACATTGGCAGCCTTGATAGGCAAATAAGGAAGAGATATTTCCACAACAGCCTCCCTGACAATATCAGCTCATTGCATTTCCCACACTGCAACTAACTGTTCATAAACATGTTGGCCTACAGAAACAGCCAATACTTTGTATATAGATAATAAAAGCCACTTCGCTCTTTGATTAACCATAATGCAAGGCCAAAATTCATTGCCTCTCTATTGACACTCATTTTCAATATCAGGTGGTGTGTGTCCCTTTCTCTTTTGGCTATAAATAAGGCCAATACCTCTTGTGGAAATATCTGCAACCAATCACCACTCAGATTACCCGAGATGTAAAACCAGAAATCATTCATACTCCATTAACACTGGTTTACAGGATTGGATTGAAAGTGTGTCTCTATTCTTTCTAATTATAAAGGCAGCCAATACATCAAATAATCATAATGGGGCACCAATGGGAATACTTTGCGATTAGCTGTAGGATATCCGAAAGTGACTATACATATTATCACATAAAACACAGAATTGGAGATTTTACACAACCTGTCTAGCCAAACAAGGCAAAACCCACAGGTTTAGTGGTATGGGAAGGTTTTTGCCTGACATGATGCAGCGGATCAGGTTTTTGTTCAGGTCATGGACCCAACTGGACTGTTAAGATCCAAACCTGGTTTGCTCACAGGTTACCCAGACCTGTTGCTAACACTATACATACCCAACATTGTGGCATCCTTTACATGCGAAAGAGATATTGACATGGTCACTGCCCCATTCTGAAACTGAGTATCAACAACGCAGCAATGATTTTTGGGTTTGCATCTTGGATAATCTCAGTGGAGAGTGGTTGCAGATATCCATAAATGCGGTATTGGCTGCCTTTAGAGGCCAACACAAAAGCAACACACTCTCTGCCCCATCCTGAACATGAGTATCAACAGAGCGTCAACAATTATTGGACTTGCAACTTGGGTCATCTAAGTGTCGCTTTGTAGTAATAATTCAGGTATGGAGTAATGGTGCCCTTTCAGGCAAAACAGCGTTTGATATCTGTGTTATCCGATCATGAAAATAATTGCCAACGGCCTGTCAACAATTTTTGTTCTTGCATATTGGGTAATCAAGGCATTGGGCGGATATTTGAGCGTATAACAGAACCATTGACCGCCTGTATAGGCAGGCTTCCCAATAGTCCGTCCCGTCCGGGCAACACTCTGCCCGGGACTGGACTATGATTTTCGGGGCAGAGAATTCTGGACCGTGTAAGACTAGGGCAAATGATGCTTGGACTATATACCTACAGGGCCCTGTAGTCTCTATGACGGCATAGAATACAGAAGTCAACGGTGGGAAGCGGTGGAAATTATGTTATTTTATACCATGCAGACCCTCTACAGGTACTGCGGCGCCTGCTGCTGCTTGTTTCAAGGCTCACCACTACCATTTCACAACATCATGGCACCAGCTGCAGCTAATTGTAAGGTCAACCACCGCAACCACCACCGGGATGACCACCGGATGCCTTGTTCCAGTAGCCGCTAGTCCGCTGTAGGTACTTCTACGGGCCCTAGGGCAGCCGACATCAGCCCCGGACGGACTAGTTCTCCGATATCATGCCCCGGGACGGGACGGCGACGTCGGGCCCGAAAGACTACAGTCGCCCCGGACCGTTGGGAAGCCTGTGTATAGGCAATAATACAAAATCTAAAAGGACAATCACCGATTCCAAAATAAACAATATCACAAACTGCAAACATGCAAACAGTGATTACCAGATGCTGAATACATGATTTTGCTAAGATACTATTATCAAACTGCAAAAACAAGAGCTTTATATGAATTGACAGATGGACCCGCTGAACAACCCGCTGACAATGCAACCGATCCATATGGGTGGGGTGAATTCCATTGAACCGTACCCGAATTGACAGGTTGGGTGTATTGACGACCCGGACCGCCAAGTTGAAATCAGTTCGGTTCCGTCCCGGACCCTGACCCGAAGCGACGGTCCGGAACCGTTGCTAACACTAGGACTCATCCCTCTCAATCTCTCCATGCCATGATCATGAGTTAACACCGAGTACAGCGTACACCAAGTACAGCATCATCCCAACATCGACAGTCTCCCGCTCCCAGCCAGTTTCTCATCTCTCGGCGGATGTTGTTGTACTCAACTCTCTACATTCCCACAATACAAGTTAACCAATGAATAGAGTCTCAGCTGCCGTCACGCCTCCCTCCAAATCGACCGCCTCCAAGTACTCCTCCAATCTCGCTCGATCATCGCCTGCAAGTGCATCTCCAAACTCGCTCCATCACAGCTTCGGAGTGCATCTCTAAGTTCACTCGATCATGACCTCCAAGTGCATCTCCAAACTCGCTAGATCACGGCCTCCAAGTGCATCTCTGATTTCCCTCGATCTCGGCCTTCAAGTGCATGTCCAAACTAGCTCGATCACGGCCTCCCGGTGCATCTCTGAGTTCACTCAATCTCGGTCTCCAATTTCATCTCCAAACTCGCTCGATCACGGCCTCGAAGTGCATCTCCTAACTCGCTTGTTCACGCCCTTCCAGTGCATCTCTGAGTTCACTCGATCTCGGTCTCCAATTGCATCTCCAAACTCGCTCGATCGCGGCCTCCAACTACATCATTTAGGAGCGACAGCGGGTGTACAGAGATACAGGGGTAACGGAGGTGGACTGAGCGACGGAGAGTATATATTAGGGAGACCCCGGGGTAGATAGTCATTATCTCATTTTCATCTCATCTTATCATACAACGAAAATGCACACTCTATCTTTCCCAACTTTTGGTCTCACTCGCTCTTTCCGAGATTTCGTGGATCCACACAATGGCGTGGATCCTCACGGCCAGGTAGTATCATATCCTCTCACCTTCTTCCTACGCTCCTCGAGCTAGAACCGCTCTTTCTCAAGAATTCCGTTTGGATGTCGCGAGAGGTGTGGGGGCATGTTGATGGTGGGCTCTCTGCCTTCTAGCTCCGTAGTTTCACCACAACTGCCTCCAAGTGGTGTATCTCTAGGTTCTCACAATGGACTTCTCCAGGTGCTCCTCCGATCATGCTCGACTACCATCTGTGGCCAGATTGACCGTATGTATATATATAGCGATACTTAAATGATGCATGCCATAATATGAGGTAGCGAATCTTGCGACTGTAAAAAAGACGACTATGATAGACGAAATGCCTTGTGCTTATGGAACCCTAAGAGCCACTGCTGTGAGAATACGGCACCAAGTCTCCTGCAGAGCTGCGCAGCGGTCTCAGCTGCTCTCGAAGTCTCCCACAGACCAATGCAGAGGTCTCAGCTGCTCCAAAATTTGACTATCCTAATAGTCAAATCTCGTATCATCCTGAATGCACCTCCATAACTGCAGGTGCTTTCAGGAGCACCTGAGAATGCCCCTGCAGAGTCTGAGAGCACTTTGCAAAGCTCCAGGGGGGCCTGGGAGCGTCTGGAAGTACTTAGAAGCACTGGTGAAGGCTACCGGAGTGTCTGGGAGGTTTGCGTGTGGCTTCCGGACCAATTTACATTTTGCTGATGCCGAACCCTCACAAAGACGTATGGGGTAGTACCAGAGAATGTAAGGGCCCTCCAGGTGGCAGGTGTCCAAGCGGTTGCACTGTACGGGAGTGAGCTCTGGTGGGATCCCAAAGAAGTTGGCAGGAAAGATGACCTCCAACTTCTCCTTGATCGACAAGCCAGATGCATCGTTGGTGCGCTGCCCACGACCCCATGGGGAGCATTATTGAGAGACTCAGGGCTTACACCTGCGCCCAATAATCTTCGACTCCAGTCAACAGCGATTTGCAGCGAGACTAGCAAACGCGTGCAGCAACAAGGTAAGGAAGCGACACCAAAACCCCTCTTCCGGGGCACCGATATACAGAGTAGTCAAGAAAGAGCATGAGAATAGCCAGACAACCGAAGCCATGAGCTGTCCGGCCCTGGCCGAAGAATCAGTGGTCAAAACCTGCATTCTGGACGACAATACCGCAGCCAAGTGTGCCGTGCAGTACAGCGCAACAGACAAAGTGGCCAAAGTCGGAGTGGGGGTCTGGATGTGGTGGCCAGATGGATCGCGCTCAGACAACGGCCAAGTGGGATCTGCAGCAGTATGCAAGCACAGAGATGAGTGGAGGTCCAGACGAAGCGATCTGGGCACCAATGATTCCACCAGTCCAGACGATCCCGGTCCGCGGTAGGGCTCAGTCCAGTCCGGTCTAATGGGAAGGTCGGACTGGACTAATCCACAGACTGGCAGTCTTGGACTGGACGGGCTTGGTCTGGACCGATCCATTTACGAATATAATTTTGACATTGCTTTTTAGCCAAGTACTACCGAAAACATGACTCATCCTCACTTTTTATCACCACTCACCCCCGAATACACACTCTGATCGAAATTATACCACTTCTTTCTGTATATTCGGCTCCATCAAGATATATTTTCCTCATTGAAAGACTAATAACCGGGAAAGTATACCCTAACCCTGGACACCGTGAGGGATCGGTCCGGACCAAGCCCAGTCCAGTCTGTCAGCATCTGGGATCGGTCCGATCCCAGTCCAAAAATTTCTTGGACTGGACCTGGACTGGACTGTACGGTTCCGGTCTGGACTGATCCATTGCTGGACTGGTGGAATCATTGCTGGGCACTGGATGTATGTAGGTCTTCGATGCCGAACTTTGCTCGGTCGGACTTGTGCTCGATGTGACGATTGAGCAGAGAGCAACACTGCAAAGACATGGGGTGATGATGGTGGTGGTCATTAGCGATTCACATGCCGCCATTTGACTGACGGCACATCTGGTGCCGGGCCCTGGACAGCTGGTTGCACGCCGAATCAATCGAAGGGTACAGGCTCTCCTCGCCCACGGTGTCACGGCTCAGATTGCGAGTGATGCTAGGAGATGGTACATAGGAATTGGTGTGACGGAAAGGCGGAGACGTTGGGAGATGCGGAGTGGGTGCAGGAATATGGCGGAGTGGTGGCGGTATAATTTGTTACGATAAGGAAGTGGCCTGAGGTGTTGCAACGTCGGACGATGTGGTGTGATGTTGTTGTTGTTGTTGTTTATTCATACTGTATGCACTCTTATTAGAGTAAGACAGGACCTGATATCCCCTCCGCCTCCGGGCTAGCTGGCCAGATGGGGGAGCTCCCCTCCGCTACCCTTCATCCCCGCTGACAAATGAAAGCTAAAAGAAGGAACGACAAGAATAGAAGAGAAAAGAAACGAAAAGATACAAGCCCGCTACCACTGCTCCCCGCACCTGAGTCAGCCTCTGTGCCCGCTCCATCCCTCCATTCATTTGGGCGGGAACTTTCCAACTTCAGTAGCCGCCAGGATGTCCACCACCGCTTGATCACACTCTTCCATGGAAAACAGCTCATAGTCCTGCACATGTCAGCATCTGCCTACTTTCCAGCCTTTAGCTTTTCCCACCGCTTTCCAGAGCACAATCTGCTGGTCTCTCCACTGGCTGCAGTGGCGGAAGAGGTGTACCCGCATCTCAGCCACTATCCCTCTACACCACCAGCACTTGTCGTCCTCTCGGTGACCGAATCATTATAGGTAAACTCTGGTGGGTGTATGCTCGGATTTTAGACAATAAAACATGGTAGCTAATGACTTCACACTTGTCATGGGAATAGGTCTTTTGGTCCCAGCCTTGCCCTACAGTATATAGCTGATGTGCTTGCTGCATTTGTCAGGCTGCCACCTAGCATTGGCTGCTCACCTGCCCTCGGATATCGGTCTGGCCATATTCGGCAGCAAGGTGTACGGCCTGGCTATTGTCGTGTCCCCACTTGCGTCGGGAACTACGTTCGCCTGGTGGTGTGCTTCTTCGTTCCTGGGAATTCAAGAATATCCCGGAAGCCACTCAATCTCCGGTTTGAGTCGATGGGAGATGAGAGCCTGGGCTGCTTTAATGATCCATCTTGCTAGCCGCTGTCCAAGCCCTGGCACCAGATGTGCTGTCAATCGAATGGCGGCTTGTGAATCGCTGAGGACCGCCACCATCTTCACCCCATGTCTTTGGCAGCGTTTCTCTCTTTTCAATCGTCACTTCGAGCGTGCTGGGATGTTGTGGATGAGGAGTGGTTAGTGTTAGCAACGGTTCCAGACCGTCACATCGGGTCCGGGTCCGGGTCCAAACCGAACCATTGCCAAATCGGCGGTCTGGGTTGTCAATAAACCCAAACTGTCAGCTCGGGGACAGTTCAATGGTAAACTCCCAACATCTCTGAATTGGGCGGGTTGTCAGCAGGTCGCCCAGTGGGTCCATCCATAGATTCAATTAAGGGTCTTGTTTTTGGAGTATGTTAATAATGTCTTATCAAAATCGTGTTTTCAACAACCAAGGATATGTTTTTGTATGCTTTGCAGCTTGCAATATCGATTAATTTGGAATTGGTGTTTTACCTTTGATATATTGTATTTTTGCCGATCAGGGCAGTCAATAATTCCATTATGAACACGAAGATCAGCGCAATGCCTTGGTTTTCAAATATGCAACTACTAACACTGATGACGCTTGATTGACTCTCATTTTCAGGATGCAACAGGGAGCATGTTGCTGTTGTTTTTGCCAGTAAAGGCTGCCAAAATTTGATGAATTGATGTCCGCAACATATCGGAACATAAAATACCCAACATGCGAAGCTAAACATCATTGACTCTCAGTTGACGCTCATTCTCATGAGGCGGCAGTGAGCATATCGCTGAACTCTTTCCCACTAAAGGCATCCAATATCTGATAAACGGATGTCTGCCACCAATTGGAACATAAATTATCCAAGATATGAAAATGAAAATCGTTGACGCTCCATTGACACTCATTTTCAGAATGGGGCGGTGACCATGTTGCTGTCTCATTTCCCTATTAAAGCTGCCAATACATCAGTTATCCATAAGAGCAACCAAATCACTGTGTAAATACCATACTTACAAAACCACAAATCGTTGACGCTCTGTTGACGCTCATTTTAATTTATTGTCCATTCAACATCTGCTACCATAGATAATAGTTTTCATCATGATTTGAACTGCTTCATAGTCTTTCTCACAGATTCAGACTTGGACCTGTGTCAAAGCCAAGGGCAGTAACTTTCTTGCACAGTTCGCTTTCACAAAACTAAAAATTATATATCTTGTCAAAAGCTTCATTTTGCCTGTGATACATCTGTTTATTACCTGGTATTCGCATGCTACTGCTCACCATTCGCCCATAATATATCTCTAACCAAAATTCTCATTCTAGATACATATAGAAGCTGGCGAAACATTAACACATTCTGTCTTACTGTTTCTTCGCTCCCTTATTCCTCCTTGTTTCGATTGCATTCACCATCATAAACACCTTTTCAGTCTGTATCTTTGACTTCCATGTAGGCCAATTGAATCCAGGAGCAGTTGGCGTGATGCTCAATATTAGATTGATCGTCCGCCACGCAATCGTCTTCGCTGTCATTTGGATTCACTCAGATCACAACCCAGTTAATCCAATCGTCAGGGTCCAAAATACTCTGAGGTGCACCATCCTCATCACTTTCAACTGAATGACGGTTGATTCTTCAGTTTCAGCAGACATTCAATATTTGTGTGTGTCCTCCAGGGAGGTCCTTTGCAGACAAATGTGATGGGAATGGAGATCTTTCTGACTATTGAAATGCAGCCGCACCATCATGTTGAAAGAGTGACCACGATGCTTTCACTATCTCTGCTGGGTCAGAAACATATCCCACAGCGGTCAGCTGTGTGTTTTGGGAGCGAGATTCCTTCTGGTTACCATGTAGGTTTTGGCTGCCCTGCCACATCTCCAAAAAGTGGTGAACCTTGGCCATTCAATGCGATTTCCATTCATCTGCCTCTTTCTTCATTTCCTTGTCATTTCCTCTGTTAGTTGTATATGATTCTAGGTCAGGGCCTACCAAAATGCCGTGATTGGCTCAAGCAAACTGCCTTACAAATACATTTTCCTAAATGCTCTTGCCTGTGGTTTTGGACTGCCTCCAGCTGATAACATTCCGGCCAAGTAAAAAACTGGCCTTCACTCCGGCACCGTATGGTATGATAGAGAATACGTCACACGCCTCACTGGAAAAATTGGCGTACTGTGAGTGCATTTCCTCCGATTGACGCCACAAGGCGGTTATGTCCGGTTACAAAAATGTACTTCTAATCTGCATTGGGTCGGAGTGGTAATCAATGAGATTTGGATTAATTTGGCCCTCAGATCTTTGGTGCTCCAGGCGGCAAATTGAAATAGAGCCTGGCGGCCGTCAATGGACCTGCTGGGCGATGGTTCCATCAGGGTGTCGTCTCAGCCACATTGTTAGGCGTTAAGTATTCTTCATCAGTGCTGGACAAATCATATGGATCAAAGGATTATTGACAGGATCCTGAACCCGTTCCAGAGGGGATGAGATTGCTGCTCAGTAAGCTTTCGTGCTTATTGACCGGCACACGTCAATGTTTGGCACAGTATTCATTCTCCACATACTTCAGAAAGGCCTCTTGGTATTGGGTAGTATAGGATATCTCGTCCTCAGGATTTAATGTCCATTTCCTTGTCCCACTTTCTAAACAATCACAAATTCAGAAAAGGATTGAGGATATGTGCTGAAAAGTCAAGCATGCCGCTGGTTTGAGTCATTTCAGCATAGTATTTGGACGGCTTCTGCCAAGCTAACTTCGCACTGAAGAACAAGTCTCCCTTCCATTGAATCTTCTTCTTAGCCAAAGATCGCATAACGGCATCAATACGATTGAACATGTCATTGTATACTTTGATAATATGATGCAATGTGACTGTATGCCTTATCAACATCCACAGGGTCCAGTTGGGAAATGGCCTCAATACTTCCATAATATACTTCACACTGGTCGACTCATCTTGAGTTGTGAAAAGTGGCCAGTAATGAGTGAATTTTGGATATTGGAGGCAATCTGGTGTGAATTTCCGCAATCGGTAGGTGCGCTCAAGCAACTCCAGTAGTGAGTATCAAACTCTCTTCACAACCATAATCAGTACTATCACGATGCGAACTTTACCTTCTGGACAGGCAATAAACTCATTTCGACGACCAGGTGTCTGCGTAATCAATACAGCAAGCATTGTCTTCTATAGGAAGATCAGTTTCAGGACTTTCAAAATATCATGACATACGTACTTTCTCAATTATCTTTGCTAAACCGGTCTTCATGGCAGAGACCTTGGTGATTCTAGCCTTACTCCGTTTTCGAAGACTTTGACTCTTCCTAATGTCTATGCATACATTTTGTCCAAAGTGCTCATCGCCCTTATGGGCTTCCCAAGATTCAGTGCAGCATTTTACACCGAGACTGCTCATGAATGCACCCAAAGCCAGCTGTATGACATGCGTGGTGCATGGTATCTGGTTCCTCATAGTGGGCCACTGGATTGCAGAGGACTCAAGTTTTGATTGCAACTCCCATGTCATCGAGTAATTTGCGGAAGCATTATCAGGCGTGATATCAAGTAAACAGCGTTCAGTACACTCCAAACGATCAACCACATCCTTCAAATGTACGGCTAGCCTACCTCCAGTATGTTGGCTCTTGACATATCATCCTTATTTAAGTGTCGAATCGGGAAAAGAACAGGTGAACAACCTGAATGCACGCAGGTTGAACTTCACGCAATGCCCAATTTTGATCCATATCATAAGCAACGACTGACATTATGGCTAGTGTGTTCGGTGATGTCCCTCCGTCCGAAGCTAAACTAATTTCATTTTGAGACGGCAATTGCTTCCTAATTGCATCCACGGTCAGTGCATATTCCCGCGGGCAAATTTTCTTAATGGTGGAAGCCGACAGCAGTGCTAGGTCATTGTGTAATGCCTTATATGACCGTCGTAGCTCAAGATTTGATATACTGTTCCATGGAATATGAGCTGAAACAGATCCTAACATGAGTTAGCGATTCCATGTGTCTTGGTGAAATTGGGAAGCTTCAAATACATTAGCCGCTAGTTTGGAACGTTTTGTCTGTAATTTGAGTAATTATTGATCAACCTGGATGTCAAATATGACGTTCCTCTGCGCACTTACTATTGTGATTCCTCGACTTCCTTTCCTCTACTGGATGGCCAAAGCTGGTTTATCAACTGTTGAACTAGTCAATTGAGTAACCACAAACTCTGTTACTTGGTTTAACTTTGCGATGTGAGCTTTTGCCAGCAAGTGTTTCCCCATTGAGCTAATCCCATGTTCCGATGGGTGGCGAAAAACTTGATGACAAACGATATATATGATGCCAGGGCTGCCAGTCTCATCAATTATACAGTGTAAATAGAATTGCCACCAAGGTGCATGGGTAGAATTATTCCAGGCAATAGGCCGCTTCGAGTCTATATTCATTGAAGCCCACCAAGCATTGAAGCCAACCAAGCATTGAAGATGATTTGTAAAGTAACGTCGCTAAAATCATGAATAAAAACACATTCATTTTTGAAAGAGAACATAACATCAAACAATGAGGTGTTCAAAGATTTTCACTCCAATATGTAGGGAGGAATTTGAAACCTGGGCGATCCGAATCGCAAGGCTGCCCAAAGTAATGATATAGTAAAGCAGCCTGGGGATTCTGAAATGTTGACTCTACAGCTACAACCAAAAAAACCATATCTGTGAGACATTGCATGCATATTTGTGATGATGTATACAAGGATATATTGAAAAGACTGACCGCGTAAGACTCAATTCAGTAACAATGCGATGCAGTTCATTGCTGTGTAGCTTACTGAGCCCCCACAAAAATTGTTGATACACTGTGGATGCGCAGTTGAAGGAGGCCGATGCGATATCGTCAGTTGCATATTTGCCCGTAAAGGCAGCTAATATGTTGATTATGGGATAACGTCATCCCATAGCCCATAGATTATCCAAGATGCATGAACAAAAATTGGTGACGCTCTGTTGAAACTCATTTTTAGGAGGTGGTAGCGATATCATCACTACCATTTTGGCCCATAAAGGCAGCCGATGCATTGATTATGGGTCAACAGCGATGCACAGGACTTTGAGTGTCAATGATAGAAGACCAACAATTGTTGACGTTCCATTGAGGCTCATTTTTAGATGGTAGCGATAACATCACGTGTCTTTTTGACAATGAAGACAGCCGATGCATTGATCATGAATTGACGCCGATGCACCGCACCTTGAGTGTCCCTGATGCAAGACCGAAAACAGTTGACAGTCCATTGACTCTCATTTGTAGGAGGTAGTAGCCATATCGTCACTGCCATTTTTACCCATAAGGGCGGCCAACACTTCAATTATAGCTTAATATCGTCGCACAGCAGTTTGATTGTCCAAGATGCAAGACCAAAAATTGTTGACGCTCCATTGATGCTGATTTATAGAAGGTGGTACCGACATCGTCGCTACCATTTTTACCAATAAAGGCAGCCAACATTTCGATTATAGGTTAATATCGTCGCACAGTGGTTTGATCATCCAAGATGCAAGAACAAAAATTGTTGACCCTCTGTTGACAGTGATTCTTGGGTGATAGTAGCGATGTCAATGCTACCATCATGGGCCTAAAGGGCGGCCAATCCTTTCATTATGTGTCACAGCGTCCACATCTTGTTTTGAATAGCAGACTCGCAAGACCAAAAATTGTTGATGCATCATTGATGCTCATTTCCAGAATGGGTCAACGAGCGTGCCACTATCCATTTTACCTATAAAAACTGGCAATCCAATCACTTTGGAAGGATGTGACTACTTAGCAGTTTGTTTGCTGAAAATGTAAGACCAACAATTGTTGACACTCTGGTGACGCTCAACTTAATGACATATTAACGGTCACTGGATTCTCAATAATTGTATGTATAACTGTACATAGTCGTTATTGGCAGCAAATAAATTGTTTCTAAGTATAAACATTTGCATCCAACAGCTTCCAAGCCGCACAATTGCTAATTCACTACTAGACACGATATCTGAGTGATAAATGATGTTGGCCTATTACGTTCCAGCACTGTTGGCCGGCAATTATCTGCATATACATCCGCACACTCGCTTTTGATATATTTAGCCCGACTTTCTCAGCTTTCCTCATCCTGTTCATTCTCCACCATTTCCATGACCAACCATAAGCCATTTTCAACATCATGACTATGTGCACCAGGTCTTTGCACCGAGTAATGCAGTTGGATGCATGATCGTATGCACCATGACAGTCGTCATTCACTCACCTTCGGATTGCGCTTTGACCACTGCATCTAGCACTAGTATGACATCGCGGACTTATGTATTCTGAGTGAGTTTAGTCTGTAATTTAGTGTCAATTTTCTAGCTTAACGCAAACGGGCAGGACGATATCACGTTCATTGGTCATCAGTCAATGACATTTGAAGTCTAGAACATTGGCATGGCCTATCCAACCCTGGCACATGCATAGACGAATTATCATGTTACAAAATTTGGTCACTGAAATCAAGTACAAGCTTAAATGTAACAAGATAGGTACAGGTATTGCATTTCAAATTGATACATCATCACAAATGCCAACTTGCCTATTCATTGCTCCAGCGACGGAGGAGATGTCACCATGTCTTCATCAGAATCCAATTTCTATATGGTAATTAGCTTGAGACATGATATGGAGGGGTTAAAGCATACAGGTTCAACATGTTTTGATTTCTGAATCTGTGACCACTCGGGGATCGTGTCGGGCGGGAGGGACAATGTGCATTCATGTGTCTGCGGTTTCTGCGAACCTAGCCTCATATGACTACTCCCTGCTCCAGAAGTCACCTGCGGCATGACCAATTGTCTGGGGATGCTGTCGTGAGTCTCCATAGGCTCATCAAATGTCATCGGCGCTGTTGACGCTGCATCATCTGCCGTATGAGTTTGAATGACAGGCAGAAACTTCACTTTCGTCATCCCATACTTCTTATCCCTCTCATGGAAGTAGTCACCCACGTCTCCCCAGCCTGGTTGCATCAATTTGGCAAGCTTCATCTGCTTCTGCCGAAGGAGCTCAATGCGGTACTGTACCATTTTAGAGATTGTGCCCATTGCCTTGCTGGATTCGTCATCTTCACTAAGCTTGCCCCCCGCAGGATCTTCCTTATCATCATCCTTGTGTTCCCCAACCTCCCCATCATCGGAACTTGCAAGATTGCTCAGACTCTCTCAGATGCCGTTCAACATCTCCTCAAATGTTGTTTCAGGCTTGGTTGTTGTCAATCCCGCCTCTGCAGCATTTCTGATATCATCCTGCTCCAGTTGAATTGCTGTCTCTGCATCTTCAACTGGCATTTTGGCCACAAAAGTCACTCTTTCCACATAATCCTTCATCCATTTCTCCTACTCTTTGTTGCTTAAGAAGTGAGTTTCTCGTCGATTCCCGGTGCCAAGCATTATTTTGGATCACATGCTATGCAACCCTCCAATGGCTTGGACCCATTCTGCTGCCAAGGATTGCTTGCCCTTATTTGCTTGATGACGTCGTCATGTAGAGCACTTTGTCGATTTGCCATATTTGCAATTCGTTAGTGGCAAATAATTCTTTTTTGAAGCATTGCCCGTTGTATTTTGTGTTAACTTTGTTGATGGACGAGATGTTGGATGTTGGAAGATATGATCCACATAGAGGCAAGCTGTGTCTTGTATATCGAGGTTGGTATGCTTAATTGACTTGAACCAAGCAACATCAGTATTTTGACCGTCAGTGTATTGGTAATAGCAATGGTAACCGTACATCATGACATGATGTTTAGTGTCTGATTCATGTAACATCCGAGGGATTTCTTGAGACACACATCAGCAGACATCCTTTCCGTCAAAGAATGAACCGTTTTTATCTCACAAAAATGAGATTTCCGCGGTCATTCACCGCAATTTATCCCTGTAAACAAATACACCACATTGAACCAAGGTGGTGCAAATTGCAGGATGGTTGGCAACCCGTGCAACCGGTTGCTATGCGCAACAGGATTTATCTTAAGTAGAATGAGCAAGATTGCTGTTAGACATGCCATTTTGACTTGAACATAACTATATATTCTTCAGGTCTTCCCGCTTCTTTTCGTTATCCTCTTCCTCAAGAGTTCCCACTTCATTTCGTTATTGTCATCTCTTCACTTCCACAGCAGCAAATCATGGCTGCACATACACCTCAGCAAGGTGAGAGAGAAACAGAATCAAGCAGAACAACGGGCACTTCATCCATTATGCCACCTGCTAAAACCCAACCACAGCCCAAACACGACTTAGTTCACCGCGATGCTGCAAATGCAGCCACCTAGAATATGACCCTCGATCCAGGGTTAACAATTGTCAGTCAAACCTGTAGCAGCAAGAATAAGAAACAGCATGCAACCGGATGTATGTGTAGTCGTATCGAGGTACACAGTCGTCAATTACGAATATAACATACAGCTGGAGTACATAGAGAGTTGCATGACCAATTTATCGCCGCCTGCAATGGGAAACCTCCACAGTTGACCAAGGCGTTTCACTACACAGTCCGCGAAATCGCACATCATGATGATGTCAACTCTTGAATTCTCGGAGATGAATTTGGTGATAAGATTCCCAGAGAGTGAACCAAACAGGCTTTAACCACCTTAGAGGATGCTATGGAAGTGTATATGGTGGAGGTCATAGCCAAATCTAATATGTAGATGCAGCAACTAATTTGTTGTAGATTTTCAACGTGTCTGCAACTATGGCAAGGGAAGGAGGTCGGGTACATCTAGAACAGTCTTACCTGTGTCTGGCCTTGACTATGGCCCAAATGGCCAAAGGGGGTTTTTCCTGAGTCGCAATAGAGGAAACTCAATACCTAATCAAGAAACCGTAAGCCAGAGTCAAAGACGGGATGAAGCGAGCAGTTGAATTTCCTGGGCATAGAAATGTGACGGCCGCAATGGAAAGACACCCGGCTATGCTTCAGGAACATCAGACGGACGGCTGCCCTCCTTCCCAAAATGGCACAGCACAGAATCTCCAGATACACTGGAGACACAAAAGCACAGGTGCACCTCCACCTGACCAACTCAGGCAGCCAACTCCAGAACTGATGGCAGGTCCACCCGAAATACCACTTGTTCCACCCATTAACAATAAGGTCGCTCACATATTGGAAATCGAAGGTGTGCCACGGGGATATGTCTATATAAATACTCCTCTTCCAAGTGCTCAATTTTTCAATCTTGATGCGGGTCCCAAGGATCACAAGTGTGCTAAAGATTTTAATCCAGATTTGCTGACTGATGAACGACCATCCACTGGTTAGTACACTATCTGCAGTGTGGTAATGCAGCTGACATCCACTTTGCAGACGACAGCAGCCAATTGAGTGAACGTGACAGTGAAGATGAGCATTGATCGAATGGAGCGAGAAAGTGAAGTGTATTATTATCTACCAATAGCGGACACTTGAAAGTATATTTTGAAGGATATATTTATATGTGTTATTAAAGAACAATGTATTGATGAAGGAGAAAGTACATAAAGACAGTACAAAGGCTGCCAAAACACCATTCATGATGTACCAGGCCAAATTAAATGATACCATATTGTGAGTACACCCATGGCTAAATGGGATTCAACAGGTCGTCAACGATTGTCGGTCTTGCATCATTGGTAATTTGTGTGGCGATCGGTTGAAACCATTCATGAATGCGGTATTGGCTGGCTTTATAGGCAAAACAGCCAGCTTCATGCACCCTGTCCCATTCTGAAATTGAGCGTCAACAGAGTGTTAACAAGTGTTGTTCTTGTAAGTTGGGTAATTCCAAAGCGATATGGTTGTTCCTAATTATAATCAAAGAATTGGCCGCCTTCATAAGGAAAATGGATAGTGACACACACCGTGCCCCCTCATGAAACTGGGCATCAACGGTGTGTCAGTGATCCATCGCATTTCAACATCAGTACTCAAAGCGCGATGCATCGGTTATTGTGTCTATATGATGTTTTAACAGATTTTCCAGTCTAAAACACTCATCAACTCTACGTTGCATCATTGTAAATGACATTTGTTGTTACTGTGAGTGAGGCTGTCGCCGGAACGTCGCTTGCTTATCTTCCTTGACAGGCTGCCAATTCGTCCTTAATAGAGGATAGGAATCATGTGCCACTTATATTGCCCAAGATGCGAGACCATACATTGTGGACGCTCATTAAATGCTCATTTTCAAGATGGGGCAGGGTGAGTGTCATTTCTGCTTTTGCCTACAATGGAGGCCACTACCTTACTTATGACTGTCAGCAACCAATGCCCGCTCTAATTCCCCAGGATGAAAGACCTAAAATCGTTGATGCTTGGTTAAAGCTCCTTTCCAGCATGGGGCAGGGAGCCTTTGTCTACATATTTAGATCACAAAGGCGGCCAGTACATGCAAGAAGAACATTGACGTAGCATCATTAATATTATGCGATGAACAGTAATATATCTGAATGCCACTACAAATAGAACAACCCGAAATGCAAAACCGGAGCTTGGACCCGACAGGTCTAGCAAATCCCTGCAAAACCCACGGGTTAATTGGAACAGGGCCGGATTTGGACCGCCAGGAAGCAGCAGATTGCGTTTTTGGATGATTCTGGATCTGAACAAATCTGTTTTCCAAATACAAACCCAGGCCACTGGCGGGTTACCCCGACCCATTGCTAACACTAGGAGTGGCATTGATGGTGTGTCAGTTCATGAAGGGAGATTCAGATAGTACATTGAAGCATGGGAAATGATTCAAAGGGGGCAGTCAAACTGTATCTCAAGAGAGGTTGTCTGGTGTGGGAGGATTTCCTATTGTTTGCTCATTACATGTTCTGTTGTATAGCAAAGCACTAAACGACTTTGAAACAGGTTGGACTCCTGTCTTGTTCTGATTCCTTGATACAAACTTCTAGCACCTCCTATCTTGGTTTGAATATTACATTACTGTTACCAATATCACCTATGCTCGACCTCGCCCATTAAACACAGCTTCAGAATGGATAATCACTAGGTTTCAAGTCACGGCAGTATCCCCGGGAACAATGAAACAGACCACCACCCAAATGTAGGCCGTGATGCACGCTGGCATACAGCGATACCGAGACCATACACCTCAGTCTGGAATATGGCCAGACATATCTCAAATGTACCGTCCACTGCCATGGCAAGGTGAGACGCTGACTAATGCAGCAAGCACTTCAGCTTTAGGCAACGGGGCAAGGGAAGGACAAAATGACATATGCAGTTGACCATGGTTGAGCAAGTAGCTGCCAGGTTATACCAACTCAAATCCAGCCATCAGCCAACAAGGGTCTATGTAAAATGATTTGGTCACCAAGGGCACAACAAGTACTGGTGGTGTACAGGGAGAGTGACCCAGAATCAGGATTACCTCTACCACCACTACTGCCGGTGGAGAGACTGGCAGCGCACAATTCAGAAGTAGTAGGAAAGGCGAATTGCTGGAACCATGCCAGATGCCGACACCTACAGGTCCCTGAGCTGTTTTCCTTGGAAGAGTGTGATCAAGAATGGGTAGACAACCTGCCAGCGACTGATGTCAGGAAGTTCCCGCCCAGTGAATTTACATTATGTAAGAGGCGTGAATGCAGACTCAGGTACGAGTGGCGGTGGCAGTCACGGGCTTAGATCCATGTATCTCTGCTCTTTTCATTGGTCTTCTGTTCGATCCTTCAACCTTCAGTTGACAGGAGGGTCGAAGGGTCGGGGAGGAGAGCTCTGCCATCCCGCCAGCTAGCCCAGAGGTGCAGAGGATATCAGGTTCTGGCATACTCTAGGAAGAGTGAATACAGTATAAATAAATAACAACAACAACCAATGAGAATGCTTTGTAGTGACTGCATATTGATGACTCCTGTGTCTATATACGGAAAATGCCATGTAGGTTGAAATTCCCTATCGTCTCCCCAGTGTGCTTCCAGTGGCAGTTGATGTCGGTCACTAGATTACTATTCTTCACTTCCCCGGTGTCTATGCTCTATTATTTTGACGTTTATGCGGATCGCATGAGACTATCAGAGGGCTAACAATATGATATATCTCTGTGTGGGTGTCTGATCCAGCTAAGATGATATTTAAGGCGGGCTTCTCAGACAAGATGCCAGATGCCGAGAGTTGCCGCACACTAATAGGAACAGGACCTGCTCTGGGGGTAGGGTGAAGGGCAGAGAAGGAGAGGGGAGATATGCATGAAATGATAACCAATGAGGAAATACGAAGAGCACTATATGAGCAGTCGATACAAAAAGCACCCAGCCCGGAAAGGTTGGGATTTAGGGCTATAACGCTATTATGGGAGTGAGATTCGAAGAAAACAATAGCCATGGTTAAGACGTCTTTTACGTTGGGAGTTCACCCGAGAGCTTGAAAAGAAGCATGAGCAGTGGTTATACCCAAACTGAAAAGTCAGAGTACGAAGTATCCAAAGCATACCAGGTGATAACGTTGTTAAATTTTCTGGGAAAAGTTGTTGAGATGGTGGAGGCAAATGCAATAGCAGAGTTTGAGTGTAAGCGGTTGTTTCATGATGGGGGTTTGGGTGCAGAAATAGAAGATCAGTTCTTGAGGTGGTTGGAAGGTTCATGAAGAGAGCTGATAAGGTGTGGGGAAGGGGGAAAACCACTGCGGTGTTGTTAATGCATGTTAAGGTAGCCATTCCTCATGTGGCAAAGGGGAACTTGATAAACAAAATGGAGGAGATGGGGTTTGAAGTCGACCTGGTTAGTTGGGTGGAAAGCGTTACGCAAGAAAGAAAAGTGATTATGTCGATGGACGTCAAACAAGGGAATAGTATTGATATGAAGAAAGAAGTTCCATATGGGTTGCCTGTGTCACTGGTTGTGTTGATTATATACTGTTCAGGGTTGTTCAGCGATGTGGAAGAAAAAGAAGAAGAAAGCAAGAGTGAGGTAATATCTTTCGTTGATGATGTGGCATTGGTTGTGGACGGGGGAGATGTGGGGGAATGCAATGAACGATTAGAGACATGTGCCGCAACAGCACATAGTTGTGCGACACAAACTGCCTGTCTATTTGACATAGAAAAACCCAAAGCAGTGTTGTTTACTTGAAGGGGGAAGAATAAAAAACAGAAGATGAGGGTTCGAGTAGTAGTCGGAGATCATTAGGTTTACAACAAGAAAGACGAGACTGGACGGTTGAGGGTATTGCAGGACGACATGCAGATCATAAACAATCATATGAAGAAAACTCTGGTGTAGGCTAGACCAGCACAAAATAGGGGGAGAATGCTGATCATGAAGACAGAATTGAATCCAGCAGGTTGTCACAGAATCTAGGTTGCGGCAGTTCAGGCAGTGGCGTTGAATCAAGCTGAATTGAGGTGGCGAGGACTCAAAGGTTGAATGCAATAGATCCAGAAGTTGTTAAATAGACAGGGCAGAACGATAACCGGGGGTTTTGGAATGACACCTCAAGGAGTGCTGAGAAATGATGCTGGGAGTTGACCGGGAGAAGCTCTCATTATTACTCCATTAAGGTGATATTAGTTCGGACCGATAATGATGCCCAATGCGAAATACGGCAGAAAAATGTTAGACACAACATGAGAGAATGCTCGTCAAAGGGTGAAGGGGATTGATGAGTTGATCCAGCCGCAGTTTCTAGAAAGGAGGCAATAAAACAGAAGAACAGCACCGATGAGTCGAACCAACCGGATACGCAAATTGATTATTGAGGATGAAGAAGAGGCAAAGAAGGAAGCGGAAAAAGAAACAGAAGGCCTTGTTCTTTTGGACTGATAGATCAACAAATAAAGATAAGTGGGTGGGGTGTACAGTGGTATGGAACCAAAATGGTGGGTATAGAGGATGGTGCGCCTAGGCTGACCAACAGAGGCTTTTGATGTGGAAGTTTAGCCGGTGTCAGAATCGATGAAAGTTCCGGAAGAGATCAAGAGTAAGAAACGACATGAAGAGAGTGATGGTTTTTACAGACTCACAAGCAACTTTAAGAAGAATACAGTTGGATGAACCAGGAGCAGGACAGGTGGTAGCTTTACAAAAGATGAACTTGGAAATCCAGTTGATTCAGACAGATATCCAGCTGGGGTACTGGTGGGTACACTCTCATAAGGGTATTGAACGCAATCAACAAGGGGACCTACAGACGACAAAAGCGGCATATAAGCATCAAAGACAGTTTACCAAGGCACAAAATCCGTTACTACAGATAGATTATTTTTCTTTGCTCATGTCACTCGATATGTATCAGAGATAAAGTAGGAAGAATTTAAAGAAGAAATTATGAAGAAGAGAAAGAACTGGGTCACAGTGAGCAGTATGCTTTGGTGAAAAGGGGAGGTAACAGTGAAGTGATGAAATCCGGGAAAGCGATTGTGGCAAGGTTTTACCAGCTTCAGTCAGGACATACGCTGATGGTGCAATACCTAAAGCCAATCGGAAAAAGAAGCAATATGAACTTCTTGTGGTGTGGGCTTGAATATCAGACAAGGAACCATCTTTTTAAGTGGTGTGTGAGATGGAAACAAGGATAAAAATGGCTTTGGATGAATGGGCAAGAGGGGGAATATGGTAGTGAGGGTGTTGAAAAGGCAACGAAAAAGCCAAAGATCAGTGTGCCAATATCTCTCGTTTTTGCAGAAGAAAAATATTCACAGCCACTGTTAAATGTTCTTTATCATAAGGATGTCAGCAGAATTAGCGGAGTGGTGAGGAAGGTGGACTCAGATTATGAGGAGTCGAGTGACGAGGGGGTGTGAAAGTTGATGTTGTGTTTTGGTGATTTCTGTTATTTTGGAGAGGATGACTCATGAGGTTGCTTTTGTTTATTTATGTTACGGAAGAAGCTGGGGGGACATATGTCCTGGACATGCCATGGGTGCTAGTGGCCAAATGCAATATGATTACAAACAAACAAACAAACATGACCTGCTCAAGCCAAGACTTCAAGTCTACAGTTGGGTGCAATGTGATGTCTACTCTAGACCTGACTAAACTAATTTGTAGTTAATACTAGGTCTTTCCAGACCAATGGCATCATTGATCTTGCGTCAGTGCCTATTCATATGAATTTGGGTTGCATTTCGGTCAATCTGAGTGCTTAGATGCATTTGGTCACTCTGCTCATCAGTGGATGTCTTCTCTAGTGGACAGACCCATAGTACTCTTTCCAACCATCTTCATCGAAATTTACAACACCACTACAATGCAAGAACTTGGGATCCTTCTTCCCTCCTCACCTCTTCCCTCCTCATCTCTTCCATTTTCTATGTCCTCGCATTCTCCACCAGCTTCACATTGACCTTCCCACCTTCAACGCCGCTTTAGGGTGCGCACATACTCTCTCACTGTGGTATCCACAAACCTGCGCCACACAGTGAAGGCGTGAAGGTCCTCCCACAGCTCAAATAGGTGTAACTTTTCAGGTACAACACTGTCCGTGATGTTCCTTGATACAAACCAATCAATCAACCTTAGGAAGAGCGGCGTTTACAAAGGAGCATCCATTTGCTGTAGTATTATCTCATAGTTTGGTAGTAGAGTTGGTAGATGCTGTCGAGCTGCCATGGAGGACTGCCGGGGTTTCCGATATTCTGGGCGACTACTAATCCTCTCGGCCCAAGATACCTTGTCAAAGGCAGGGCATGAGCAGACACACTTCTGGCCCGGATTGGGGACCTGTCAAGCCTTAGCGGAGTTTGCTGCAGTGCTGCTGCGAGTTTTTCCTCCCAATGACTTTATTGATCAACAACGTATTAAGACAGTTCGCAATCACTCTACACCATCACTGACTTTTGAGACAACTTGATGAGCTATATCATGCGATGGATAGGCTGTTACCAAATCAGCAAGCTATCATTCGCATCATGCTTGCATCATGGACTCGTCACTCCGTTAGTATATTCATTGCTGGATATTTCATAACCCTAACCCTTCTGCGAGGCGAAAAATCAAATGCGAAATGAAATGATACCCTTAACTTCAGTAATTCTCATCCAAACAATGCTTTCGTAGTGCGAATCGAAGGATTAGACTATGTAGATATTTATAGGTTTGCTAAAATCACTCGGTAATTTGTTTGCAAGTGATTTAAGTATCTTCGCTTTGGGTATAGCTTTCGCAGTTTAACGCATGTCACCTTGTTTAACCTGTAGTGTATGATTCATCATAGCTCACCATAACCGCAAGCTCTTTGCGAGATGATAGCTCAAAATTAAGCACAACATTACTCGTAATTTAGCTTGACTATGTAGTTTTGGGTGTGTTATGGTAGAGCTGTATCGTAGTTGCTAAGGCAGGAGTGTTTCTGAGTGCTGCAACACGATACGACGACACAACAGTACCACGAGCACATGCCTAAAACCAGGAAAAGACATACTATGTTACAGGTACATTTTTTGGTTCATTTAAAACGCATTTATGACTCCAGATTGTGGCTGCCGAGGTGCTGTTGTAATTGCAAGCATCTCCGAAATCTATTATCTCGTGTCAGCCGCACACTTGCTTGTACCTCGGTTCTGCGGATGTATGGCGCATTTGCGTGCCTCACATTCATCTAAGCCTGGGCACGAGAAAACGAGTTTTCGCTCCAGTTTCGACCTCTTGCGTAGTGTCACCCAAGTCACAGATTTAATACAGCTGTCGCTCCGGTATAACGCATATGTTTCAAGGCGCCACCGAGAAGTCATGAGACACCACTGCGGGATTTAGTTCTTTGTGTCTGCCTATCTATGCAAAACAGGAATCTTATCCGCGTATGAACATCGAAGCCAACATGCTATGTAAGCTGTAATGATTCGACAGTACCCAAACATATGCAGTTGGCTTTTATACCCACATGTTGGCTGGGATATGCATTGAAAAAGAAAACTGCGACACAATGTTTTACCGCTGCAACCTCCTCAATCACAGGACCTAGTTTATCCACATGTTTGCCGCTAGAAACTTCAGACTACACACGAGTGGTGATTGTAACCACTCATATAAAGCCGTAGAATTTTGCTTTTGGCGTGGGGCAACCTTAGAACCATAGCATCTACCCCGCAGTAGATTTTCACCAGTCCGGTCAGACGAGTGAACCAGTCCAGTCCAGTCCAGCAATATAGGTCGGAATTCTGAGGTAGGGCTCGGTCTGATGCGGCCTAGCAACAAGGTCGGGCTAGACTTGTCCATAACACGGTTTTTTGCAGTACTGGTCCGGTCTAGGGTAGGGTTCCGTCCAGTCATGTCTAGCAGGAAGGCTAGACTAGGCTGGTCTAGACCGGGATTCGACCGCACCGGACTAGTCCACCCCAGAAGGGTGTAATCACCGTTGCTGATAGCGTATCGTGGGGTGAGGTACTGCGTTTACGATAGGGCATTGAGCACGCAATCAATCCATGCCGATTGAGAAGGTGTGGGGAATACAAGTACTGTACCGGTCGATAAGGATGGTACTCGCCCTTAACCAAACTCGATTTGTATTAGTACAAGAGGCGTCTAACCGGTGTTTTATCAAGCACGGTGAGGCTGTGGCAGATTTGTGAAAGGTACAGCATATGAGGGTAACATAGAATGGGAAAGTACAATCCTAAGTTTAAGAGCAGCCATAGTAAATTATAGATAGCCCCACAATTCATCAACAATTACTTGTACGTAACAGTACGATCGAACTCTCCTGACATTTTACCCTTTAGTACAGTCAATCAGATAGTTCTTGTTTGACATAATTTCGACCCTACATTAATCCTAACGATAATTATACCAAGTATCGCTCCAGAAGATAAGCGTTTAGTTTCAAGACTTAGTGAGCTGGTGGCCAATTCCCTGCCAACTGTATAGCCCAGACTCTACGCATTATATCACAGCCAACAGAGGTACCAAAGCTACACTGCACGTGGGGGTGAAGCAGCTGTAATTGCATTATATATTCCTGCCTGATATCCTTTTCGCCTTTCCTCGTATCCTCAACCGCTCACGCTGGTTCCTGCCAACTTCTGCCATCCTCTTTTCGTTCCATATCCATATTTGGCCTGTTCAACATTTGGTACTCATTTTTATACTGTGCCATCTACATTCCATCGAACATAATGCGCATAATGCTCATCAGCACCTTATTAGTAGCATTTGCTACTGCAGATAGTGGTATACAACCTATGGGACGCTTGACTACGTTTGCTGGTTCCCAACTTGTTCGTCGCCAGGGATCATGTGCCCAGATTGGAGGTAGGTAGCGTCAGACAGTGTTGGATAACTATGTCTAAGTCTCCGCTAGGTGTACCTTGCTATAATAAATGCATGCCTGTTGGCGGTGTATGCTGCGCTGATGGTACTGGCTATTGCCCTGCTGGTTCATATTGCGTGATAGGCACCAACGGCATACCTGGGTGCTGTCTCAATTTCCACATATGTCATGGCCCAGCCCCGGTCGCGACAACCATTCTGTCCTGAACCAACACACCCGGACCTCAACTCTCACCGACACAATCGATGTTCGTCAAGAGACACAAACAACCACCGACACCCTTGCAGCTACGGAGATGGGGAAGGTTCGACGCCGCTGAGCAGAACTTATCATTGGTCTTTGTTTTCCTTTTTCCTTGTCGTTTTGCGTGTGTAGTCATTCATTTTGCTTCGTTTGCTAAAGGGGAAGGGTAGAGGATAAGATATCCTTCGTCAAGCCGGCTATCCTGAGGGGAAGGGATGAGGACACTGCTATGGTCTAGATAGTGAATGCAGTATGATTAAAACAAATAACCACTGATACATTCTACATTCCCGACATTACGCTATCCGACATTGTGGTGCCGATGCCCTTTTCCTACAACTTTGGCCGACCCCAGTAGCCATTGTCACAGCGAAGCCAACAGATGATGTATCTATAACGTAGCTGTGGACTTTAGAAGTGCTGCAATCTAGGATGCTGTTCCCTAGCCAGTCATTGCAGCCGCAGCTGTTTCCGGGGTTTTCGGTGCATGGTACATGTAGATGGCAGGTTATCAGTTTTAAATTATTACGGAGTGGATGGACAAAGCTATGGCGAGAATACATTCTACACTATTACTTGTCGTAATAACCTAAGTACTATCAATTTTAATCTACATTTTATCATATCATTGAGGTAGGGCTAATTGTAAAACTCCCTGTTAGCCGCCACTATGGCAGGTGACAAGCAATGTATAAGCGTACAGACTGCCGAAAATATTCTTGGTGTATCGCCATTACCTTATCGTTATCATGATTGCAGAAAATCCCGATTGTACGAGTTGTAATTCTGATTTGCAGGGGAGAATTTCAGGGAGTAGAGATTGGCCGGGCATAGGCTATAGGTGTGCACGATTGTGGATGGGTTCTAGATCAATTTGCCAGCGCGCTTGGCATATCTTCAATCCCTTTAAGTGCGCATGAAGTGTAAATCGTCTTAACCACCGCATATCTCCAAATGAATCTGCCATAGAAGTTCGTGACTCCTAACAGTACGTGCATGTCTCTAACCCACATAGGTGGCAGCCCCCTACCGTCCGAGTTCCGGCCAACTTCATCACAAGAGATAACGAATCTCCAGACAACGACTTCCCAAACTCCAATTCGCAATTCAAATATTTGCAGAATAGGCCGAAACACTGGCAGGCGCTGCAGCACATTCCTCTGCACTTATCATGCGCCCTCTCATAGGAACAGTTGATGATCATAATGCGGAGGCAGCATACCACTGAGGAGTCGATCAGATGTTGCAATGTAGACTTAAGGAATGTGCCCAAAACGTTACTGGACATTAACTTGATTTGTAGCTAGAGAGAACCCCACTACGCCAATACTCACTGCTCTCCCCTACGCGCTCGGTTTTCTTAAATTCGGTTCCAGAGGCGATCCCATCATGTTGGGTGTTACCGGTGTACTCGTGCCAGAGACATGTTACTGATCTGACACACGGTCACTGCTGCTGGGGCTGATGCCTCCTGTATATATCTCGATTCTTTCTCCTCCTCTCTTTTCTGTACCATAGAATACACACACACGGTTCTCCCCTACCTATTATCGTAACATTGAGGAAAGTGTGGGCAGCGAGTGATCTGAAAAGCATGTCGGTGCTGACTCCTCATCTACTGTACACATTCCCGGCCTCTATGCAGCCCTTACGAAAGTGCATACCACATGCTGTCCCAGAGTGTGGTGCTCTGACATCACTCAATCGGAAATTCAGCCAGCCAATCACCGGCTTTGCCACATGGCGATCTTTTTTCCACACGGAAGTGGAACCGAATTTAAAGAAACCGAGCGTGTAGGGGATTGCTGTCACTCTGGTAGTTGGATCAGTTAATAACTCAATGATGCGCAGCCAAGAATTTCAGCTACGCAATAAGTACGATAGGCCTTTGACTTACAGACGGGCACTAGCAAATTTCACCTGACCACATTGACTGCACAGAGGCAAAAAATCGATCCGAAGTAGATTTCAGAGACCTACCAAACAAATTTCGTATGAAACCTCTAGGCTGCATTCAACTAGGATGCTCACTGGAGCAACCCCAAACTTCTTGCGCTTTGCAGCGCTAGCATCAACAACCTCACGGTGACTACAATCTAGAGACATAACATGCATTTAAACTTAACAAAAATTTACCCCGGTAATTTACTATGTCTTTTTGTAGTTTGTGGGTCTGATGTCACGATGCTGTGGTGGAGTTGTATTTGTTTTGTTTAATCATTCTGCATTCACTCTACCTAGAGTATGGCAGTGTCCAGTGTCTCGTGGTCACTGAGTAAGGTGGATGCGACGTGACAAACTCAATCTAACCCCAAAAACTTAAATTCAAGAGAGTATTTACAAATATTTTTGTACTGTCTTTACCTGTTTTCAGAAATTTCGATAGATGACCGGCCGTCATCTGCGTCTGTCCCCGTCCCGCTCCCAAATGACGGCACCGTTTCCGTCCTACCCTCGGACAGACGGCTTGTCCCCGTCCCGTCCGTCCTCAGAGATCCCAGACGGACGGGACGGTTGAGAACACTGGACCCAAGCGGTATCAAGCCGCTAGCTCAGGATTTCACCAAGACCTTGACCCGGACATTCAAAAATACTGACACCATCGATGTTCCTCATGTGACACGAACAGCCACCGCACATTTACCATGCTCGACACCATGATAACCGATATTGCGGCACCAACTCCTACTTTCTACGATTTTAGTCCGACTCTAGTAGCCACTGTCACAACAAAGTCTACCAAAAACGTAACCACAACCCAGCCAGTGACTTTGACAGGTGCTGCAATCTAGGATGCTGTTCCTCTGTCGGTCATGGCAGCCGCAGCTGCTGTCGGGATTTTTGGTGCATAGTACATGTAGAAGACCAGTTATAATTTCAAATTTTGATGGGGAGGATGGACAACGTCGTGGCGGCAAATTTCATTATTTAATGGCAGAGTATCGTTCAAAGAATATCATGTAATTTAATAGTATTGGGGGTTTCATACATCACGACTCAAATTACTGGATAGGTGGGGATGCTACGACTTGAACTTTCCTTTGGTGGATTTAGAGTACCGAGGAATAGGAGGAAGATGTATGCCATACCCGCTAGTGGGTTAATACAATATGGTTACAAACAAATGGGTCAAATCGTAGCTTCACCACTACAAGGTAGCCCAGCGACTGCAACCATTTCTCTCGCACGCCCAGAGTTCAGCTTCGGGGTGGAGGTTTGCGACTTTGAGTTTGGGGTTGCAGTTTCATGGTTTCGGGATTGGCCTCGGGAGTACGTTCCATATATGCCAACCTAACCTTACCGGCGCACCGAGGCAACTAAAGATTGGGGTTTTTCCCACCAACATACTCCTGCCATGACCTCTAACAGTCCTCTCAAAATAACACTTTATCCACGGGTCATGCGACAGTGCACGGGGCCGTGGAAGAAGTCTAAGTTTAAGTGAACAGATCAAGGCTAAAATCACATGATGTGAACTAAGCGCAAAATTCACGCTGTAGTAACGTGTCTCACAACTCGTACTACCAATCTGAAAATTAAGTCCCCAAAATCTGTAGATTAAGTCTAGTTCTTAGACTGATATACGGATAAAAACTGAAATTCAGGCATTAGCCACAATCATGAGACCGGGTCATGGTACGGGGTGTTTGGTTCAAGAATTGAAGACGTACTGGTTCGTTTCTCGCGGAACCTGTCGACCCACCATTGTGTGGTGCACCACTCAAAAATTGAATGTGTCACCACATTCCGTATCTTTCTTTCACTCACATCCCGGCGTTATTCAGGCTGTCCAACCCCTACCACAACGGATGTCGGTCTCCTCCTGCATAGCCCCACTACTAGCCTCATCGACCAACGGAACACTAACTCAAGGAATTGAAACATATTCACTGATGGGGATGGGTTTTGCGCGCACTAACTGTATAACCGCAATGGTGTGTCAGCATCCTCTTTCTCTCACTGTTGAATAAACACTCTTCCATCCCATCATTACTTTAGACAGCTAGCCATCGTATGTGTGATCAAGGCATGCATCTCTACTCTTACTCGTGTCAGGCTGTAGAAGTTCGGACACCCCATTTCTAGTAGTGAATGTTGCTCGGAAAGTAGTTTGTTGAGTCACTGGGTGAACCTGGAAATGAAGTCAAATTGTATTAATTTTTGCCCTCTCTGCGAATATTCAAACCGTGTTTTACGAGATATTATATGTGGGGTTTTTCATTTCTTACCGGCTCTGGGTAGTAACCTGCCGGAAAATGAGAGTCCGATTGTCTACAGCCGTACTCATACTCGTACTATCTTGATAATATGCGACAACCCTGCACCACCGCATTGGTACTTCCACCCTAAGGTCACGCACAACCTATGTTCCCTTCCATCTTCAATGGTGTTTATACCTCCGACTACGTCAACCGCACACCCCCGATAATGCTACGTCGCACACACTCACTCTCTTTATGTTCTCTGCTGTCAACTTTTGGATCGGTATCAACTAAACACTGTTTGTTCATGTTCCGGAACCAGGGTGTGCTCGGCTAGGATCGACATTGTGCCTACTGCAGGTACGAGCATTGCTAACATTACGACCACTACCCTCCCGCTTCTAGCTTACATTAACGTCGTGGGGGAGTGCAATGGGAGTGGAGTAAAACTACTAGAAGCAGCAGAGGGAGAAGATCAGGGTACCATCTCTGCATGACACAATGATTTTGAAATGAGAACCTAAGACTGAACGAGGTCAACACCGAGAAAAAAATGGAAGAACCAAGCGATAGACATTTTGGTCAAGCAACATATGTGTAACTGCAGTACGAACATTAATTTAAGCTAACATAAGACGGTTTTGGGAGTCAATCAACGCTCTCTGATACCTCAGTTGGCAAATCGGTCAATTTCGGAGATGCCGGTACCCTCGATTAGAAAGTGAACAGCAGTGCATCACTAGCCAGCTAATCCTATTTAGAATCACTGCAATAGCAAAGGTTAAGTGTTCAAAGCAGGTCTCCGTGGTTTGAACTGGCGAATGCATTTGACGCATTTTCTGTTGTACTGTACTCCGGGGATATCAGCTCATTATTTATTCAAGACCTATGTATACCCCGCGAGGTATGCTTGAATGCAAAACATGTTTTGCACACTTCTCTGAATCAGTCTAGATTGGAATCACCAATTTTTCAATTTCATCCCCCTCCAACTCCCGATTTCCTTCGCCTATATTTTCTCACCGGCTTGTTTCTCCTCCAGAAAATCTTAAATCTCCGGATAACTAATCCTTTCATCTCCGGTCACAGTTCCTGCTGGCGAGTGTGCAAGGCTGAAATTTCATGCATATTCAGGAGGCGGACACCGCTGTGGGCCGGAGGTCTTGGCTCGTAGAGTCTTGGGAATTGCCATTATGGGTTAGTGGGTGGCGGAAAGAAATAAAGGGAGGCGGTAGCATACACATCTATAACCGTTGTTATGTGATTTCTGTAGCCGGATGGTGGTAGGAGTGGGTCTGTAGCTGTGAAGAGAGTGGCGCTGACCCACTTATAAAGACGTCGTGGAGACGGCAGGGTGGGAGCTGCGGCAGTATGCAAGCACAGAGACGGCTGGAGAGCTTTCCGCAGCCACCTCGGCACTGGACGAATGGAGATCTACGATGCAGAACTGTGGGCCATCGGACTCGCACTCTGGGAGTGAGTAAAGAAAAGGGACACACTGCAGACACACGGAGTAACGAAGGTAGCTGTCTTCAGTGACTCGCAAGCAGCCATTCGATGAACAGAGCACCTGGAACCTGGGCCAGGGCAGCATCTAGCCAGGTGGATTAACCAGTGTGCAAGGACCCTTCGCGAAGCCGGCCTAGAGACAGAAATCCACTTGGTCCCAGGACATACTGGCATCCCAGGAAATGAGGAAGTAGACCGCCAAGCGAATCTAGTGAGAGAGGGCCGCAGAGCAGGCGCAGTACGAGAGCGAGCATCCACCTTGGTGGCGAACAGGACCAGATGAATCTCAGAAGCAAAGACGGCGGCGAAGGCTGAGTGGGAGGCTGACAAATGCAGTAAGCATCACGGCTACAGGCTGAAAGGCAACGCTGGAAGCAAGAGGCCCGTCCCAATGAACAGTGTGAAGCCTCTGGCAGCCAGGTTCTACTGACTGAAGTCTGGACACGGGCCAGTGGGCACGTACCTAAAATGGTTCGGACACCGAGACGACGACAAGTGCTGGTGGTGCGGCGGTGGAGGTAGGATGGCGGCCTAGACACGGGAACATCTCTTCTGCCACTGTAGCCGATGGAAAGACCACCAGAAAATCCTCTGGAAAGAGGTGGGAAAAGCGACTGGATGGAGAGCAGGCCGATGCCGACACATGCAAGTTTCTGAGCTGCTGTCCATGGAGAAGTGCGATAAAGCGGTGATGGACTTCCTGGCGGCTGCTGATGTCGGGAAGTTCCCGCCCAAAATGGACAGAGGAGTAAGAGCGGGCGGGATCTCCATGATTTCATCCCTTTTCCTTTGTATCTTATCGACCGCTTTTAGATGCTTTCTTTTGTCAGAAGGGGACGACGGGTAGCAGGAGTGGAGTTCCGCCATCTAACCGGCTAGCCCGGAGGCGGAGGGGAGCAAGGGGCTGTCATACTCTAAGTAGAGTGAATACAGTATGATTAAAACAAAAAAAAAAAGACGTCGTGGAATGTAAATACATAGCCAAAAGTATGCCGCTGAAAATGTGTACTTACTAAACTGACGGGAACGTTATGCTGCCGAAAGTCATACGTACACCAATGGCAGCAGTAAACCACCCTCCTTCGACCATGTGAAGATGACATTTAGTATTTAGCAAACTTAACTAATGGAGAGCTCTTACTCTAACTAGCACCATTGTTCAGACTTGTCATATGATAGATAAACCAAGACATTCGTCAGTCATAGCGCGGTCGTCGGTTATAACGAAAGCTAGTCAGTCACATATAAGAACCATTCTACTTCTTCCATCTACAGTCTAAATACGAAACACCGTCTCGCAGAGCCGCGTCACAGAGCCGCCCCGTTGAAGTTGATACAGGATGATGTGAAGGCAGGGTTCGGACCGTTCCATTTCCTATAGCCGATCCTCGATTTGGCGGTAACGCGGTAAACAGGAAGCGAGTAACTACTTATGTCTGGAGACGGCAAATTCCGCAACACAGGTTGGACGGTATGACTGATCTTTGTTCATATAAGCTCGTATGAACTGCAGTTCCGTGACTAGCGCATTGGGCTGTCGCGATTCATCAGGGTGTTCGTGGTGAATGTTGGTAGCTTCCCCGTACGATCCATTTGAGCATAGTTCAATCTCGCGACTGACAGCGTGACATTTCTCATGACGGTGGCGTAGTATTTCTCACGACTATAGCATGTCTGCAAAAATTTTATATCCTATGATACAGCTCCCAATATGGGTTATAAATGACTCTTCATCAGCCATATAAGCTTTGGCTGTAGCAAGAGCACTGACGATATGTTATACGTCGACATATCTAGAACTAAGCGTCTCAGAAGATGGACATTCATGCTCTTAAAATGCCGCGCCGTGTAGTACCGGCTTAGGTTATACCTAGAGCGTACGTTTGCAGGTATCTAATTCAGTCAGAGATGTGGACCTCACGTCGTTTCGTTTGCCCCTTTAGTTGGCCATTTGGTAGTCCGTTTGGTAGTCGATTTAGTAGTCCATTTAGTAGCGACTCACGTACCACTACAACTTCAACTTCATTTACACAACCCTTGAAACTCCCTCTGTACTATCAGCCCTTCCACATCCATCAGCTCTCTCCATCAACAGCAGCTAACCTCTCCGGCTCACTATTCATGTGATATCAATACAGCTAATCCTTTCCAGCCTTGTATAAACCTCACGTACTACCCAATAGTCAAAGAAACGGAAGCCTAATACTGGTATCAAAAGCCGTATCTATCACCGCCGTACGTTAATGAGTTAATTAAATCTAGCCTTCTCGGTGTTTGTTGTATCATGTTCATAGATTGCGTCCGGAACCATCGCTGTTGCATTGCAGTCGGCGGTGCAGATGGAGCTGGGCAAGGTAGGGGTCGCAACAGTCCGTCCCGTCCAGGCAAGATCTTGCACCGCCCTAGACTACGATTTGCTGTCTTGGGATTTTTTGGACTGCAGGACTGTAGGTGCCGGTGGTCTTCCGAGTGATGGATACATGATACCAGTGATGTAGTCGTGAATGAGTGATGGTATGCAATATGCCTTCCAGCCGCATCTATGATACATAATCCACATTACAACCTACCCAGTTGATAATTCACAGATTGGAGAGTCCACATCACGGTATCTCAATCGAATAACTGCATAACTACAAGTGTTGCATGTGTACCTGCATCGTGAGCCTCAGGTCCGTTTGATATGCAGTTGGTGTATGAAGATATGCCTCAGGAGAGCGGCTCGTATCAGTACAGAGCGGCTCATATCAGTGCAAACGGATGAGCAAACGGAGATAGATATGGAGACGAATATGGCTAAGAATATGGGAGACAAGTCTGTATATATACGGGCCTTCTGGCCTCGAGAGATCAGTCAATTAACAATTCTAAGAAGCATCCAAAGTAACAACAAGTGAAACAGTAACCCCAACCCTACGCTTCACCCCCAGCCGCCCTGATTGGGCCCTGGTCGGTAATATCTTGCCCAATAATAAACGAAGAGGTGGGGACCTGAAAACCTGGTGGGCGGACGGACTATTGCAATCCCTGGCATGAGGTTCAAAATCTGATGCGACTAGAGCAGATGAAGGTGGATTAACGGGCTTTGGAGGCTCAGGGAGGAGCTAATCTTCGGCTTGCGTAGGTACTGGGTAAAGCCAAGCCCCAACGCACAGAGGATCAGGGGGGCCTCAATGAGATGCAGGCGACAGTGGATATTCGCCAAACAGAACATGTGCGGGATATGGCTCTCCGGAAGGCAACGGTCAACCATGCTCAGCGACAGGTAGGCGGGTGTGACTTCAGAAGGATGGATCCAGGGCAACAACGACCAACGACATATGGTATTAGTGATAAGGCTACAATACGAGAACTTAGGATCCCTCTTCACTCCTCACCTCTTCCATCCTCCACGTCCTTGCGTTCTCCACCAGCTTGACATTAACTTTCTCCGCCTTCACCGCCGCCTCCTCCAAACTCAATCCCTGAAACTGATTCCTAATTCCGTCCCCCACCCCCCAAAGCAGCAACGCAAGACCGCTACTCCCCAAGCATGCATACCACCTTGCCGCATTCTCGTCCTCCACCATACACTCCCCCAAAACACCACCGTCATAACCCATATCACAACCGGATACAATAGCCACCACCAGCGCACATTCACGACTGTCCTAGGGGCCAGTGAGATCCCAGTAACCTCTTTCCCCTCATCGCGGATGAGGTTGGTCATGCCGCGTGCAATAAAGGACGCCGTATTTACCACCCCCGCTTGTCGTCCGTACCGCTCCGTCACGTTCTCCTCCAGCGATCCTACGGGGTACCGCCACATTCTGCCCCGCCTGAAGAGCTCAGCAGAAGCAGTCTCGTTCAGCGTCCGGTTTACACCAGCGGGTGTTGGTGTTTCGCTAGCCCAGCCGATGAAGAATCGGGAGTGGTTTTTGAACATTGTCTGGATTTCGCGGGGGATTTCGATAACACCACTGCCGCTAGTGTTGTTGTAGGTGAAGATAATGGAACCGTTGTTGAGGCGGCGCCAGGACTCAGAGCGAGCTGTTAATGTTCCGGAGTAGATTGAGTTCGTGACTTTTACGGTGAAGGTCCTGGTACACCAAAAGAGCTCGCAGGAGACCGCGGTAAAGGTTGGCGGCCAGGTGTTTCGAATGCGACCTAGCGTGAAGAGTCTGGTAATTAAGTCCGGGGATGTAGTGTCCACAGTCTGGTTGCCCCAGGTTCCAAATGTGCCATCGTACTGCCTCTGGACTTCCGCCGTGAGGTTTTGATAGGAAGCTGAACAGTTCGGCTTGAGGGAATTACAGTCTGATTTCACCTCGGAGCTGGCATTGTGGCAGCGGCTACATACGGCCAGGGTTGTGACGGTGGGGTATTCGCAGTTGCCAGAGGGGCAATCAAATTCGGGGACGTAGTTGTCGTCCTCTAGGGAAATGTATAGCTGTGCGCGTAGGAAAAAATCAATATCTTCCAGGCGGGCTGGGTAACTCTTTTGCGCGTCAAGTAGGGTGCCATTGACAAAACTCGAAACCGCTGTCTCGTGTATGGGGTCGTCTATGGTGATCATGCGTCGAGGGTAGGATATAAGCTGTTGTTCTACGGTGTATCAGTACCTGCAATTTTAAAGGTAAGGACAATTAATCACTTACGAGCGAATCCCAGTCCTATGCCCATTATCATCAATGCACTGGTCAATCTTCCCCTTGATGCCGCATTGTACAACGTTGCTTCCGCAAGGCGTCGCCCTTCTTGCTTGGTAAACACCAGCCACATTAACTGCCCCAGCGCCTCATCCAGCGGAATCACCAAGCAGCTCCTCGATAGCGTGGAAAGCAGCGAGAACATAGCATTGAGAGTCAACCCAGTTCCTTCCTCGGAAGACCACTCGGGAATCGGTAATCCATCGTACAATTTCAGCACGACCGCGGTGGCGATAATTGCACAAGCCGAGATGACAAGGCACGATACCTCAAAGAATAATGGAGTGCAAAGCAGCGATATTGTATGGGATAACCATGAGCAGGATGGCGGATTAGAGTCAGGGGCTTCCCGGACTTCGGGCCGTGTTGTTTCGTCTGGTGTGCTGGCAACGGGTGCAGTTCGACGCGATAGGACAGAGTCCGAGGGAGCCAATGACAGCTCCATATCCACTTCGGAGAAGTCTTGTATGTAAAGGATGGGACGGACGGCTATGCGAGTAAGAAGGAGGCGGTGAGGATCAAGCAAAGTTCTGCAGTGCCGGGGGTTGATAAGCGCATACACGATTAAGACTGCGACAGGGCTGATTCACTATCTAGCGGAACCCAATTCATTTACCGAGAATTGCTGTCTCAAAACACTGCACTCCGTGATGAGACATTGTCGCGAGTGTGCAGGGTTGGTGGGCAGTGTCTCACCAGATAGCCGAAGTTGGCGGGATGCTCGGACGTTGATCCCCGGTTAGGCGAGTGTCTCGGCATTAACATCAGCACCGTTTTCGAGAAGACGTTGGACAATCACCAGATAATCGTCACATACTACTACCTACAACGCTAATCCATAATTTCCGCGTCCAGCATTAATATCCGCACCGTCGTCGATAAGAAGTTGGACACTCTCCAGATGACCTTCGGATGCTGCTGCCTGCAACGCCGATCCATAATTTCTGCTTTTGGCATTAACATCGGCACCATTATCGATAAAGACGTTTGGCAATCTCGAGATGACCTTCAAATGCTGCTGCCTGCAACGGCGATTCATAATTTCCGCTTCCGCATTGACATCGGCACCATTATCGATAAGATGTTGGGCAATCTCCAGATGACCTCTAGATGCTGCTGCCTGCAACGCTGGTCCACAATATCCGCCCTGAAAGTTAACATTGGCACCATGGTCGATAAGCAATTGTAGTATCTTCTGATGACCTCCAGCGGCCGCTACTTGTAGTGCCGATCCATAATCTCTGTCTTTGGCGTTAACATCGCCACCGTTGTCGATAAGAAGTTCAACTATCTCCTCGAAACTACCTTTGGTCGCTTGGACAATTGCTGTGGAATAACCAATGTACTGATGACACAAATTTACGTCCGCGCCGTTATCAGCCAGAAACCGTGATATGTCCGCGTGGCCATATTCAGCTGCTATATTTAAGCTTTCCGGCGGGACGATATCAAAACCATCTCAATTCTCCTGCTGCCCTACGGCAATCAAGTATTTCATATCGGAAAAGAGGCCATGTCTCGCTGCGATGGGAACTCGAACCATAATACCATCGCTCGGCTGATGTATAGCCACGGCTCAGTCCATGCCATGTATTCCAGTGTTGAGTTTTCGGCCAGTTCAACTTGTGCATTTGCGTTGGTGCTTCAATTGTAAGTGGATAAGCGCGTGGAGCATGACTTTCCCAGTTTACAGTCGCGTATTGCAAAAAGGGCATCTCAAGGTAGTTTAGAGGTGTTGTATTAAATTCAGGAAACGTGAGATATGTTATGCAGACACTAGCGAGTTTGGCGTGCGCTTCAGACGGAATAATCCGATCTGTAATACATCCGGCAAAGTTGTTGCTGAGAAGGAAGTCTTTTACCGACTGGTGAATAATTTGAACAATCTTGTTGTCATCCGAGTCTTCTGAGTCTTGGGGTTCTGCAGTTCGCCCTTTCACTTTCACTTCCACTTACCCACCAGACACTCACTACGCAGCCGTTGTATCATCTGACTCGAATTCGCAATAACATCATCAGACTATCCTATTTCAGCAAATGAATTGAAGTCATGTGATCCGATGTTGATGGCATATCGAAACTCTGTAACCGTCAGAGATCTTTCTGCAAAAAGAACTCATTCAGGCATTCTCCGTCGCTCATCAGCAGCACCATCAGCCTCCACCCTCTTCAAAATACGACGATATATCCCTTCTAATTCCTTAGGCGTCCCATCAAGCGTAGTATTCAGCTGCCCAATCGGTTCACCATTCATTGCTTTCTGTCAACTCATTCATCACGAGTTTCACCCAGAGAAATACCCCTTGCGAGTGGAGTATTATATTCATTTCAAGATCCGCAACTGATTCTGACTTGTAACCAGAATACACTTTGGAATTCAATTTGGACATAAGTTTCAATGTCTTTGTTATTGATATCATTAAGTCTGATGGTAGGGTACCCCGCCATTTCATGTTCAAATGCAGGATCTAAGCGACTCGTGATGAATATTTGAGGAAACGAAGGATGTTGAATAAGATCTTCACGGACAAACTTCAAGAGAGAACTCTTCGAACTCACTTTGCATTCATCAAACGCATCAATGAGGAGACAAATTGAACCGGCTTTGACGTTGCCAAGAATGGAGGTCAGGACCTCTTTGAGAGTACTCAGTGGCCATTCGAATTGAGGCTTTTCTGCCTTTCTCTGCTGATATTCCGGGACAATATGGCTCAATAGTGAGCGTTTTTGTCCCAATATCTGGTATAGAAGCGTGTGCAGAAACCCCCGCTCGGATTTCTGGAGCTTGCTTCCGCGATCGTTGAAGAAATAACTGGTAACTAGGTGCGGTCCTGGCGTTTTTGAGTAATAACGTGGTCAAGAAGATGCTTTGAGAGTGTTGATTTTCCACACCCGGCTTTCCCAGCAGCCCAAATCGCTCTAGATTTAGTTGCCATCCACTCCTGAAGCACTTGGTGGTCGTGTATCCACTGTAACGTGGATTTGTGTGCTTCTTCAATTACTTCATGACGATCCCATAATCCGTCGAAAAAAGTGTCTGTAGACATTCTGCTATTTAACCACTGTTCAAAATTTACCCAGATGCTAAGATATACCATTCTGCTCATTATATGAAGCTTTAGTTTGCCATACTTCGTGAAACATCAGTTCCAGTCTTCGTTTTATTCGCTGAAACTAAACTACCTACATTCTTCGCGTTCCTCAAGTTTTTCTGCGTTTCATTTTGCCTTTCTATCTCGTTGGCAACGCTTTTGAAGTAACTGCTTATTGCCCATTTGATCTTGCGATAACCATCATCATCTCTGGAAGGAAAGCGGCACATGTCCATATGATTTGCGTTTATCGTCACATTATATTCGGCAGCATCACCAATTGCAGATGACTCATCTTCTATTACCTAGTTTTGGTGGGCAGCATTCTCCTTATATAACTATAGACCAGCTCTGATATTTACCTTGCCATTAAGACCTCTGACCCCCTTGAGTCCCTGCACTTCTTGGAAACAATGGATTCCGAAAGTTGAATCTTTTAGCATCACACTGAAATCTTTTTGCAGAAGATTCAAGGAGCTGCTGTTGACCTGGAGCATTTGTAACAACGGATTTTTCGTGTCCATAAGTACGGCAGCTGCTACCCTCCGAGCAATCTCCCCCAATGATGCAAACTTACTACCTCAGTGGGGCGTACCGAGAAAGACTATACCACGAGTTGCCGGCAAGATAGAGGAATATCCTTCCTTATATTTTGCACCTTGTGACTGACGAAGAACCTGACAGAGTGTTAGACTCCAGGCTGCTTATTAAGGATATCAACATACGTCTTTGACAATAATACCGCCCAAACTGTGAGCCACAAACACAATCGGACGCGATTCCTTAAAACCAGGACGGATTAGCGGATTTCACTGACAAGTATCTAGTCGTACATCTGAGATAGTCTTATGAACATAATTGGGAGATAAAATAAAAATAAAAACGCAATGGCAAGATGAGACACTGTACAACTGTCTCGAAGATCCCCTAACCCAAACAGCATATCTTCGGCATGTTGGTAAAACGGATTTTGATTCGTCGCACCTTGATAAAATTTGGTGATATGAGAATCATAGCCGTAAGTAATGATGCGAGCATTTGGGACGTCCTGTGGTAAGAAGTCGATCGGCCAACAAGGTTCAGCGATAGATTCCGAACTGCTACGAGGACTACTGGGCACAGTCATATTGTCTGGTGATGCCCTTCCACCGCGGAATAAAGATGGAACAAATGCTTCCTTTTCGGTTTCGGAGCCGGCTCTCCAATAGTTTGATCCGAGCTATTTCGATATGTCCATGTGGCTTTTGGGTATCCTTAAGGTCCATGAACAAATATTACGCTAGAATGACTTCTATCAACATCTAATACGATAGATAGGGTTGAATAGTTGAACGTACTCCGCGATAAGTTCGGCTCCAGCCAAGAGAACAGTAAAGCCTAGATCTTGTACGTAAGGCGTTTTGTTGTGTGCAAGCAGAGCGCGATTGGTCTCAGCATATGCTGGACACGAGATCAATCTGGAGTGGGTTATCTCGCCATGTCTTGCGGAAGTGTTTGATCATTGCCACAACGCTTCAATCTCTCTGCATTCAGTTTGGTGTATCTGACTTTCGATGAAAGTGGGATCACTTGGTATTTCTAACCGATCAAAAATTCAACAATGCATAGCACTAATTCTTTTGCATTCACCTATGCTGCAAGTCGTGCATCATGCATAACGCGACGAACCACATACCAATGGCAGCGCTTAGTTTCAAAGCTAGCCAAGAGTGTGCTTGCGCTGCGCAGAACTGTGTATTGTGCTTCAAGCCGATTCTTCAATCATAGCTGTGCGCGGCGGCAAACCAGGCAGACAAAAATCCAATTGCCCACACCCTTCCTATTAATGAACTTAATTCGTGGCAAGGCTGCACAATTTGCCGCGCCACTCTGCATCCATGTAAGGACGTTCACTTCGGAACTTACCCGCCAATGATTCTGGCGGGGTAATGTGGGGCATTCACTGCTTGCAGGGATAGGCAAGGCGCGCCGCCTAATCCCTGCGACGCAAGTGCGGCAGAGCCGCGTTTTTGTGGATCGTCCTTCGGTGTTCTATGCAGACGTGGTAATGGTAATCCAGGTAGCTACTTGCCTACACTTCTTGACGAAAGTACATATGATCGACGGAAGCTATGACTTCGCTGCATACTACGACTTATGGATGGAACCATCAATGCAATTAAGCTAACATGGGTGACGCATAATAGTTTCAAATATTAGTAGTTCGTCCTGAAGAGGGCGAGCACCGGCGGGGTCGTCTAAGTAGCGGAGACCGCAGCTCTCGTTGATACTATCGTTAGCTTCAGGGGTCAGTAACACTAATCTCTAAATTGACTCCCAGCTTCACAGCAACAACGACTACGGAGTCGTTTTCCGGTGCTACTTAACTACTGCCATCACCGTAATCTCTAACATACTACACGCCCGGCGCACTACATATCGCGAACTAGGGCGATTTCTAGAGTTCTCCATTCAAATTATCCAATGTACAATTAACATTGAGTTCTATCCTTTAAAATATCCCACACTCTCATCCCCAATGTCATAAATCTGTGAATTGGTTCTAATGCTTCACTTAAAATGTCACCTACCAGCGCAGAGACACATGTGTCAATGATGCAACAGCGGCTGTCAAGACCAGGTCTCGTTGATTTGGGTGAATGTTGCATATCTGGCTTTGCAGACATCTACAGAGCGGTTAAACTGTGTGCAATTCGGCTTTTACATTGGGGCTAAAACTTAGCGCGAAGTAAAACTACTACTTTTCAATAGCTCTTACTATTTATGACGATAAGTATATGCTCAGCTGAGTCCTGCGTTTTACCACAAGCTTCTCGCAGATATTGCTAACTATGCCTTTTACTAGGACGGTGGATCATATATTATCACTTAGGGTAGCTGTCAAATAATGATGTTACAGATGTACATGAGTCGGTGCCCTAGGGTTCGCGACTACTCTTTTAGACTTCGCACTCTACTCTTTTTTTCCCTACTATCTTGGACCATTAGACCTGTACACAGTTATCGCACCATAGTCAATGCACACGGTTCTCCCCATATCGTAACAAATGACGCATGGTACAGGACGATCCAGGGCTTGCAGTGCAATTAAAACCTGATCCCACATCTTCCCACATTTATACATATGATGCTAAGGTTAACAAACAGGGGAGAGCACACCTCGATTAAACGTAGTGATGTGTTGTAGGTTACCTCCTTCTGATTAACTTTAGAGCAGACAAAGGAGTCTTTACTGTTTCAGACTGAATGTTTCGGACGCCATCCGTCACAAAATCCCTATCTGACGAGGTTTTATTGATGATTCCACCTACTCTCAGAGCATTCAGTATTGAAAAAGTCTGTTACAACAACAATCTCGTCCGACACAACGCATTCGTTATAGTACTCTTAGGTGTAGCATACCATACTTTGATACCGCATACAGATCAGTTCTAGACCGTTCACGGACGAGATAAATCCGCGGTTAGGTAGAAGTTGTCAAGTTATATTCCCCGTCATGACCGTCACTCGGTTCACAGCAGTGGTATAGGGTTAGCTGATAGGAAACGTAAAAATTGCGATATTCTGTCCATGGTGAAAAACGCATCAAATATCGTCAGTAGGTTGATGTCTAAAGTTCGTGAGGTACCAGGCCATTGATCACTAACCTGAGGCGAGGCTGCCTGTTATGACTGGCCCGGAAAAACCAGTGGCTCCACAAGGGTAGTCTACATTGCCGGATGTATCTCGAGTGCGTCAATTGAGTAAGCGGCAGACATGTTGATATTGAACGTTAGATTCTTAGTAGTCACGGATTGAAACTGGTAAGATTGATGCGACGTTTCGCTTTATATATTATAGAGTTAGACTATCTGCCAGAATCGGTCCGGCGATAATGAGCCGGATGTCCAACTAGGTAGTTTGTGGTGGTCCCACGTGTGGAGAGTGTCTGCTGCGGCTCAGCGTGAGGGCGGGTACTCGTTCGCACTTGGCTTCCTTGTACTCTAGTGTACCGACAGACGAACAATGAACCCCCGAGAATCACAACATTTGCATCCAAACGAGTGCCAGATGACAACCCCAGGATTGCTTGAAGGGTTTTAGAGGCAGGCAGGATCTGCTGAACCCGTTCAACATTAGCGCCAAAAAGTGATCGGCTACTGACCATTATACAATGATAAGTTCGCTAAAAGTGTATTCCAAGAACTACTCCGCATTGATACAAGCATAAGTCTCAACAACCTTGAAGTTATTCTACATTGGAATGACCACTTCTCTGCCTGAGCTCAGAAAACCTTCATCGCCGATCTAATCAGATTGATATGTTCGGCTCCAATCATATCGTTCTCTGCTAATCTAATCACATTTATCATGTAGACGTCCCTAAAATATCCGTCGGATAATAGGAAGCTACCGGGGGTTTATTGCGCTGGCTGCGGAGTTCCCATATCATTGCCATCCCGAAAGAAAGATTTTGTAGTACTGTATTTGGATTCACTTTATATATCGCTAGCCTCGAAAGATCAAAAGATGGTCACTGACTTGTTCAATTTCTGAAGATATTAACAGCAAAGAACCATAACCCGATGAAGGACCGTATCCCAGTATCAAGAAGCAGATACCGTCATTCTGCAATCACCTAACGCTTGGCCTCAACAGTGTAAGTACGGCTAGCTCTAGGCCTTAACCTCGGGTTCTGGGTTTCTTCGGGTCTCCTTTTCAGTTGCTCCTCCTTGCGCCCGGTTTTCTTTTTACGTTCCTCGCCTTCCTTCCCGGCTTTCATCTTTTGCATCTCTTTCTTTCGCTCCTTCTTCTTTTCTTCCTCCTTATCTCTCGCGACCCTCGCCCAGGTCGCCAAACCCTCCGGTTCCCTTGCACAAAAAAGCACCACCTCCCTTGTAGCCAACGTATCTTCGACACAATCATGTCCGTTCCTTCCGTTAGTCTGAACATCTATTCCCAGTAACTCCTCACATAATATTTTAAGCCCCCACATGCGATTATTCCCACCCACTGCATTCCGTGCCAGAATTGCCGAATCCACAACCCGAGTGTGCACCATCCGGAGTACATCCAGGTCATTGTGCAAGGAGTGACCCACTAAGATCGTGTCTGCGTCAATATACTTCCACACCTCCTTACGGGCTTCAATCCATCCGGCCAGGGCTTCACCCCGTGCTATAGCCTCGATCATCTCGTCTTGTGTCACCCCGCTAACTCTAGTACGCCAGTCGATAACCTTCTTTGAGGGGCGTACATGGGTATTCATAAGAGTTTCACCGGTAAGATAGTCGACCAAGCAAACAAGGACAACCTCATTAACTGCACCTTTAACGCCAGCCATCTCACAGTCGAGGGACACTGCCTGGCGTTTCGGAGCTTCAGGGGAACGTGGAGGAGCTGCTGCATATTCCAGACACTTTGCTGCGAGCCGTTGGTCTGGATTTCCGTAGTCATGTTCGGGAAGTAATGAACAGCCTCGGCCCGTCTTTCCACAACAGGAATATGGTCGGCTTGTAGTTGTGTTGCTAGGATCCTGAGAACATTAGATACAATCTCATCGCGGGACCAGATACTTACGGCTTTCGGCCGTCTACCAGGGTGGAATATGCAATCCCATCCGGATCGTATATCCTTTGCCATACCTGAGGCACATTAGATGTATTGTTGCTCATCTGATAATTGAAACGTACCATCACAGTTCATGCATCTGCGAAGGCCAGCAATATCTTCCGCGCTGTACGGTCGCAGAAGGTACTGGTGTTTCTGGAGGTCTTGTGTCAAGTTAAGGCAGGCTTCGAGAGCTGCCAGCGCTACTGCCTGTTGAGAATCAGGAATCTTTGACCAGTAATTATTACCGTGCTGGAAACTTTCGGTGGTGTTACGAGTGCCATTTCCGGTAGAATCTGTGGTTGGAACCAGTGTTTTTGTTGTCTCCCTAGCATCCGCCGACAGCAGTAGGCGGCGTTTGTCTCTTTTGTGAACCTTTGAGTTGCTAATATGCATCTGAAGGGCTCCCTCATGTGTGAATTCGCGCTCACAGACATCGCAGTAAATATTCGAGTTAGTTGTGATATTTGTTCTGAGCACAGCTGATGTGGGAGTAGGATGGCGAACTGCCACATGGGCTTGTAGTTCCTTCCCATTTCTCAGTGCCTCGCCGCAATGGCGGCAAAAACTGGGTGTAACAATGTAGCTAGTCATGGATTTTGTGTTGTGCAGTTAAAACGCGGATGCCTCAGGGTATTAATACCAGCGCCAAAGCTGGGCGGCGTCTGGATGAGGGAGTTTTCAGTGTGGTAGCATATGCTGTGTCACACACTTTACAAAGTGTTAGGCAACTATCATGCATGTAATGCATATCTGCTGTGCAACCAATCCGTAAGAAGTGATTACCGCCGCATTACTTTGAGCCTCTGAAATGCAGTACACAAGAAAATATAGGTAATAGCGACGCTCGATACTATATCCGTCGAAAGTGAGTAAGTCCTTGGATGGGAGTTTGGGATATAGCAGCCTGGCAACTAATGCTGTCGACAATAACCCGAGATGATATACAATGGGAAGGTTAGAGTCATAGCGGAAGATCTGATATGACTCCATACGAATACCTGCGGATCATCGGGCCGCGCAGTGCATGGGGAGGGGTAAAATTAACTATGAATCATTCTTGCACTATTAAATTCCGGGGGTGCGGAACTGGTCACCCGAGATTAATCAGCTAGAGGTCCGGCACAGTGCAATAACTTGGTTGTCGAAAATATGTGCTCTATGCATTTGTTTTTCTGATGGTGGTTTGTGTTAATTTGGTTTCGACATAATTGCCATGCATACATGCTCGTACGATTCCATAGGGTCTTCGACCGATCGGTAACGCTTGGTTGCTTGCGGTGAATTCAGCAGTCGAAGGAACTCCACCTCTACTTGATTCGTTTCCGAAGGTGTTAAAATGTGGTACCGATTCCATTCATACCGCGGCGGAATCCCATCGATGAGAGGAAAAGAAACAACCCGAAGAAAGCATCGAATGGACACCTCCCATATCTCCATAAGCAAATCCACGCCCGAGGCGTGTCTTGACGTGTTGCTGGAAGCCCTAAGATGCACTGTTGTGACTGCCTCTTTAGACTTCACACCATGACTGCCGTATTAGACTTCACCCACTGCTCACCCTTCTCCTTGCTTCTTCTCTCTTCACTTGTACCTGCAATCAACACACTCATTCGCATCAACGTGTTATAAACCCGGCGGTCGCTACTCACTAAATTCACCTATTTTTGGTTTTCTTTCGATATTTCCACAACCTTCTAAGAACCTTCTGGACCATGAAGGCCTCCGAAGACCTCGTCGATCACAAAGACCTTCAAGAGCCGTGCCACCGAGACCTTCCAGACCGAGAACCACCACCCCATGTGGATAGTGAAAGTGTGGGAAGTAATAAAGAGAGCAGATGCTTATATACGAGATTGTAGTGTGAACCACGGCATGCAAACGGGATGGGATTACTGTGCAAAAACCGTTCCGCGTACGGAGTGCAGGGGTACGGTTGCAACCGTCCTAACAAATCCCAGGATTTTTTTCGAAAATCACAAAAAATCACTATCTACTCAACAATCACACAATACAGAGAATATCAGAGATTGTATTGTGATAGATAACTCAAAGGGCTACCTGTGAATAAAAAAATTGTCAATTGGACCAAATTTGAGGAAGTTGAAAATCTGAGTGAGAGTCCATGAAGCTGGCGGATTTTTGTCCTCCTTCTAATACCCATATTTCATCACCAATTGTAAATGGAATCTGGAAGCAATAATATCACAGCATCTATGGCATGCTAGGCGGTCATTCGTTCTGATTTCGTTTCGTTTGTTAAAGTGGAAGAAGGGCATCTCGTCACTTGACCAGCCATCTGGATGGGAAGGGGAAGTCGGCATTATCATACTCCAGATAGAGTGAACGCAGTACAATTACAACAAACAAAATAAACAAATAAACGTGTCACTAGCGAGCTCTATAATCTTCAACCGCGACTAAATTTATTGGAACCCCACAGATGCATGTCCTGTCAGGCTAATGATTTATTGCTAGCTTGATATATCGGAAGTGAGTACTCATTACACCGTAGTCGTTTCAGCACTACACTGGAATATAAGAAAAGATGAGAATACACAAACGAAAGCAGAGTGCAGAATGAACTAAAAAATCACCGGAAAGCATTGTTGACTTCATTTTTATTTTGGTTTAAGTTTGTCCGATGTTTGAGGTTATCCTGCGTAAAATGCGAAAAAAAACCATATAGAACGAAATAGAACGCCTTGTAACACCACCACCACCACACAGCTCAAAGTATGTTGACAGAGAACATAGAAGGAAAATGGACAGACAAGTGCAACCACAAGTTATTATATGTCGATAGCGTAGGACTCGTAGTTGAAGTTCGGGAGATGCGTTATTCTGACCGCAGAGCAACTTGTGCTTGCTGTCTGAGGCAAGGTGAAAGGAATTATGTTCTAGTCCATTTACACATCATGCAGCGGTGTCCACCCGTTTCCATTGGCTGCGGATGCATTGATACCACTGGGAAGGAGAAGCTGGAAGACCGCCTCATGTCCGTTCTCGGCGGCAATGTCCAGATGTGTCCATCTGTTTTCGTCTGAAGTGGATGGAGCTGCGTTGGCTCCCTTGTCAGTGAGCAGCCGGGCCATCACCTCCTCTTCGTACATCAAGGCGAGGAGCAACGGTGTCTGCCCGTACTTGTCGGCGGTTTCGAGGTCTGCGCCATTGTTCGACAAGCAGCCGGGCTACCTCCTCTTGTCCGTTAAATACAGCAAAGTGTAATGGTGTCTGCCCATCCTTGTTGGTAGCGTTGACGTCTGCGCACTTGTTGATAAGCAGTTGCACCACCGCTTCGTGTCCGTTCTTTGAACCAATGTGCAGCGGTGTCCTCACGTCCTCCCTAGTAGCGGGAGTATTGATTTGTTGTATATAGGTACTAGTTTTTTCCTATTTGCTAGATGATGATTTCTTAAAGTTAAAATATGTTAGTACTAATGGCATGCGTAGAAGAAGACCCCTGATAACATTTTATTCATATAAGCACACGGAATGTGTCTTTTTCGATTCTTATTGGTCAGAATTCTGTGGCTGAGTGGCTGAGTGGCTGATAGTGGCAAGTATAAACCACAAGAACTCAAATTAAAAATGACCCACTAATTTAAGTCTTCAAGTTGCACTCTGACAACAAAGTGTGATATACATGAAATGTGTATAACTCTACCCACTTTCACATCCTAGGTTGACATTCATGATAGTTTTAATATTGGGTGAGTAGTTGTGGATTAATACATGTATTGTAATGTTTTTTTACAGTAGTATGAGGAGAATTTGAATTGGAGTAAATTGGCAACTGGGAAGTGAAATAGGACCTATTTATGGATGTTTCATCACTAGAACATGTTGTGATCAGAGCAAAACTTGGGGACATCATTGGATTTCAAATAATTCAAATAGCTGAGCAGACAGCTTCTTTTCTGCTCACAATAATTGCTCTGGCCATAGAAATACTACCAACTTACTGAGACTTGGAGAGATATACTAGTGGGCTTGAGACCTGTACAGTGGGTATACTGTAGAAGTTGGAGTTGAGTGTACACAGAGTGGTGGAAAAATCCGCATCATATCGCCATGTAACGGCATTGTCAAGTATGCGTGGTTAGGGTTGCCGGACGGTCATGTGAGGTGTCCAGTGCCGGGTAACTGTCAACTTTATGTTGGTATTGCGACGGAGGCTTAGCTCTGTACCGAATATCTGACCACTTACTTCTACACTTCATCTCACTCACGCCCGTGGGCAACCGTAAACCATATCATATCCCTATACTGCCGTGCTCCGGCGTATGCTCCCTTACACTATATTCGGTTTTTCAGAAATCAGATATGTTTTGCTCACATGATCACGCGAATTTACCCCTTAATTGATGCGTTGCGACAGACACAAAATCAACAATTACAGCCAATTATCCTCCATGCCCCCAAAGAGAATACAGAGAAGCCAAGTGCGGGTGCCTAATACGCATGCAAGCATTCAATCCCTTCGAGCATCACTTAGCCGAATGAAGCCTATTCCTACGGGCCGCATCTCAGTACTACCTGAAGACGGAATCGATGATGACAATCCCGCTGAGACTTAAGTTCACGAGGAAGCCTGCGATCCTGACGTTGAAGACGAAGACGAAGACGAAGATAATTCAACCTTACAAGAGTGCGAGGATAATCCAGGCAGAGACGACAACTTGTCAAAGATCCCCGACGACAACGAAAAGGAGATGCTTGGATTAAACCGGATGCTACTTAAACTCCTATTCGAACAACAAGCCGAATGCAAAGGGGAGAGAACCCGAATGTTCACCCAACTCGACCGCAGCTGAACCATCAACAGACCGGTGAACTCCGGAAATCAGTCCAGGATCTTTAAGATGGTTGACCCCTTACAGTACAGCAGTGGAGCAAAAGAGCTGGATAAGTTCCTTGAAACAGTACGGTCAAACGTTGCTTCTCATAAGCACCTATTTCCAAGAGGTGATCCCGAGCAAGTCAAGTATGGAGTCTCGTTTCTGAACACCGGGAATAACCACCCAGACATGATTCAGCGCCAGACAGAAAATAAGGACCCAGCCAAGTGGGCTAGTGACCTACGAGAGGCCAAGGACCTGTGTTTAGATGATTTTGAACTCTTCGGGAACGAGCTTCAAAGGATGTATGGAGTCAAAGATAGATGCCTCAACTCATCGACAAAAGCCATGCAGGAGTACCAACAACTGCCAAACAAAGCAGTCCGAGTCTACGCCAACTGCTTGAAAGTAAATTGGAGCAGAGCCAGCTGGAACCTAATAACGCACGAATTGGTCCCATATGACATGGCATGGGCGGGCCTGCGGCCCACACTTAAAATGAAAGTCAGACCTTTGATCTCCAGCAGCAAAGACAGGTTTGACACACTAGACCAACTCTTCGACAGTGCAGCGGCTTCAGAGTTCAAACCGAACAACAAGAAACCTGGAGGACAACAACAGCAAAGGCAAACAGGAGAGTTTCAGAAAGGTGGCGACAAGAAACAAAATTTCTGACCATCCATCTCCGAACCTGCGGAAAATATTTCCGGCAATTCCATTAATTCTGACACCTGTAACTCAATATTGGGCAAGTCCAATAAGTCCAGTGGAGGCAGCCGTGCCAACTTGTGACCAGTGTCGTGGCTCTCAAAGGAAATCTACGAAAGCCGAAAGTCAAACTCACAATACACTCGCTGTGGCAGTGGAGACCACGAAACCTACCTTTGTACCAAATACTGCAAGTCAAGCCAACCTGACCAGATCTCCAGCAATAACAGCGGCTATGACGGCAAACAAATCAAGCGCCAAAAGTCATTTGACATGCAGCAGCAAAAAAACTAGTCTACCACTATTGATATCTAACTCGACGTGAGAGGCTGGACGAGATGTAGTTAGGATTGGAGAACTTCGGAAACTCAGCCTTATTTGCAACATTGGATGAGATTCAACCGCACTGAATCGCCTTAAAATCAAGAGTCATTCTGGAAGGTCGGGCTCTGATGTCAAGCCAATACCTATGCGGCACAGATAGATCGGATTTGGCGCATATCATCCATGAAGTCCTTGTACGAAACATACACGGAAACATGCAGCGAGTCAAATCACCAATGCACTGCACTGCAATGGGCATCTTTATATCACCGAGCCTACTCAGGAAACTCGAATTGCCCCACGAACCAGCATTCACCTCCACCGAGGGTCTCAATGGCCAGGTGATGATGTCTCCAAGGGAGAGCCGAACGGCAACTCTCTTGGTTCAGTATTTTGAACACCTTAAACCATTTGATGAGTTGGAGGTTTTAGTCGTCCCAATGAAGGCATACGACCTAGTCCTGGGCTTGCCATGGGTTGAGGCGAGGAATCCGGAAATCGTCTGGATTAAAGGTCGATTGACAGCCCAGTGAACGCCAAATGGACTGCAACAGGCGAAGATTCCAGAAGCAGATCGTGCAATCCCTCTGCTGGAACACGGTGAGGAAAACACAAATGATGAAAATCTCCCAGATATACAACTACTCGGTGCTGCTGCATTTGGTCACATCCCAGCTCGCGAGGAAGTGGGCGAGGCATTCGCCATACGACTTGGAGAATTTCAAGGGTTTCTGGGAGCATCTCTGGAAGGCATCACCGAAGGTGTGGGAAACCTCGGTATGCTGAATGCGCAAGCAGGAGCAGCGGCGGGAGTTGCGGCAGAAGAGTGACACAGTGACGGTGCGTGAATGACTGCTACCGGCTTGCCGAGACATGCAGGGAGAAACTGGACAACAGGGGTGGTCTATTGGGACGAACCGCCTGACCCAGCGATCCCAAGACCCCTACCCATCTCCATTCTGCCAAACACGCTACAATGCAAACCAGGTTAATGAGAATAGACACAGACGTAAATAATGTGCAGATGGTAACAAAAGATGATGGGGGTCGCATCCCAGCACATTATCAGGAATTTGTGGAGGTCTCTAGCAGGGAGAAGGCCGAGACACTCCCACCGCACAGGCAAATTGAGCAGGCAATTGATCTGGGTACCAGACTACAAACCACCATACGGGTGGATCTACAACCTCTCAGAGTTCTCCTTCAAAAAGCTTAAGGCCTACATTGAAATGAACCTGGCGAACGGCTTCATTGAACAGTCATCATCTTCGGCCGCAGCACCAATCCTGTTTGCCAAGAAACATGACCGAGGACGATAGTTGTGTGTCAACTATCGAACTTTCAACTTAGGCACGGTAAAGAATTGAAACCCCCTTCCTCTAATCTCAGAACTCCTCGAGCGAGTGCGCGAATCTCGGATCTTCACTGACCTGGACCTCCGGAACGCCTACCACCTCATCCGAATCAAAGAAGATGACGAGTTTGGGACTGCATTCTGAACCCACTATGGTCAGTTCGAATACCGAGTTATGACCTTCAGGTTGACACATGCACCGGCGACGTTTCAGGCTTACATTGACGATGGTCTACGGCCTTATGTTGACGTGTTCACCATGTGTTACCATGATGATATACAAATCTACTCAACCAATGAGAACAAGCAGAAAGACCACGTCCGAAAAGTGCTGGAGCGCATAGAGGAATTCGGACTCTATTGCCAAGCCGATATGTGCCAATTCGGAGCTCAGAAAGTCGGCTCCCTCGGATTTGTCACCAAGTCGTATGGAATTGTCATGGAGTCAGACCGCATATCCAGGATCGAAAACTTGCCGACTCCGGAATTAGTCCAGGATGTGCAAGTGCATAATGGTTTCACAAACCTCTCCCAGAGATTCATTCGGAAATATGCAAATGTGACGGCTCCCATTGCCAACTTGCTAAAGACACAAGGCTCACGGATGTGGGAATGGACTCAGGATGCCAAACTTGCATTCCCCAAGCTCAAAAAGGCCTTTACGGAAGCACCGATCCTCCAGCATTTCAACCCGCAAAGACCGATCACTCTGCAGACCGATTCATACTGCTTCACAATTGCCTGCATTCTTAATCAGTCAGAAACATTCGTGATGCTTCACGCAGTCCGTTTCTACTCTTGAAAATGCTCTCCCACCTGACAGAACTATGACACGTACGATCGGGAGCTCTTGGTAATTGTCGAGACAATGAATCAATGGAGACACTATCACCAGGGTGCCAATCACAAGGTCCTGATCCAGTGCGACCACAACAATCTCGAGTATTTCTAAACCTCCAAAGTGCTCTCCCGAAGACAGGCCAGATGGGCAGAAATTCTATCCTCTTACGACTTTGTTCTCGAATACTTTGAAGGAAAGACGAACTGGGTAGATGGACTATCAAGAAGACCTGACTCCGAGATAGGCTACGAGAGACCGACTGCCCGACTACTAGCAACCTTGGTAGCTACCACCGTTGAACCGTATGATGACCTCCTTCAGGAAATCAAAACAGCCCAGGCTATTGACGTGTTGGCTGCCGATGTGAAACACAGGATTGTCGGCACTCCAATCTTCGATATCCCTGACCTGCAAAGAATAGATGAATTAGAGGAAGAATCGAGCAATGAATAGAAAGTCACCGCTGGAGTTCTCACCTACGAAGGCAGGATATATGTACCAAAGGATGACCTACTTCGCAAAAAAGTCATAAGCCTTTTCCATGACAACCCTGAATCTGGTCACTTCGGAGCTCTCAGACCCCCCAAGTTGGTGTCAGGGGTTTTCCACTGGCCCAAAATGGACACTACTGTAAGAAACTATATCGCCGGATGCGAACTATGCCACCGAATCAAGGCACCACGGCACGCCCATCACGGCACAAACATGCCACTAGTACCACCGTCATGACCTTGGGAAGGAGTTACGATGGACTTCGTCACGGACCTCCCTGAGTCAACCACCTTCAAGTAAATGGAAATGTTGGTAATCGTCGATTGATTGACGAAAATGGCAATCTACCTCCCCTGCAGGAAGCACATTGACTCACCAGAGCTGGCAAGAATGTTTTTTGAACACATGATCTGCAAACGCGGTGTGCCAGACAACATTGTTACCAATCGCGGAAAGGAGTTTTCCAGCCGATTCTGGAATCGAGTTTGCTCTCACCTAAGTGTTATCCACAGGCTGTCGAGCAGCTTCCATCCACAGACCGATGGCCAGATGGAATGGCAAAACCAGACCATGCAACAGTACTTACAGACCTTCTCCAACTTCAAGCAGGATCACTGTGTAGAACTGTTACCTTTGGCAGACTTTGCTTACAACAATTCAGTCCATCACTCAACGCGGATGTTACCATTCTGGGACAACTACCACTACCACCCGCCAATGCAGTTCAAGCCACCCAAAGCCCCATCAAATCTGAGGTTCGAAATACTGGTGGAGGCACCGGTATTGGGCATGGAAGAGACTCACCTGCTTCTCCGGAAGAGCTTGTTGGAAATGCAGGTATGGTAATAAAAATACGCTTGCGGATAGGATGTGAACTTCAAAGTTGGGAACATAGTGTGACTCTTGACACGTCACTGCCGAACGACTAGACGATCGAAGAAGCTTGACTACAAGTGCACTGGACCGTATACGGTATGTAAGATTATCAATAAGAATGCTTTCAAACTAGACTTTCTGAAAACAATGCGTAATCACAACCTCTTCCATGTGTCGCAGCTCGATCACTACACACCCCCGGGTGTGGGACAACCATCCTCAGAACCACATCCATTAATTGTCGATGCTTCAGAGGAATGGGAGGTCAAAATGATTCTTGACTCTATGCAGCGTTACCAGAAGCTACACTACCTTATTCAGTGGGCCGGGGACAACCACATACGCAGGAGCTGGGAGGTGCTCAAAAACCTTGAGAATGCTCGTGAACTAATCAACGAGTTCCACTGAGACCACCCAAACAAGCTGCGGAGATGAAGGAAGTCAGATGTTGGAAGTGGAGGAATTGACCGAATTGACATATAGAGGCTTAGGTCATTTGGGCATTTCCTTCTTTCTATTTCTTTTTGTTGGGTCCAGGTCCAGTATAAATGGCGTTGGCAAGGGTTTTACCACCTCCGGAAATCCATTCAATTGGAGGTGGAGTTTCCCTGTACACCGGAAGGTCACACCAGTCAGTACTGCTCAGTCGTGGGACTTATGAGTTCGTACGAGCAGTTATGCGGGTTGTTTCTGTGCTTTCTACTTGTACTTAGCAAACAGGGAGTTCTGCCCTAAAAGAGGGGGATGATGAAACGGCGTTGTCAAGAATGTGTCGTTAGGGTTGTAGGACGGTCATGCGAGGTGTCCAGTACCGGGTAACCGCCAACCGTATATTAACATCTCGACAGAGACGTAGCTCCGTACCGAATATCATACTACTTACTTCTACACCTGATTTCACTTGCGCCCGTGTGCAACCATATACCATATTATATCCCTATACTGCCGAGCGCCAGCATATGTGCCCTTACACTCCACTGCGTACATTGGCAGGGAAAGCCAGCTGGGGGATGGTGGTGCACAGAATTACAGTGATAACAGAGGTGGACTGGGTGATGGGAGTGTATATATTTAGGAGACTCTGGGGTAGATAGGTACACCAAGAAAAATGACATTATATGATGCATAACTCATACAGAAGCGGTTTCTGGGATCGTAAACAATAGCATATTTGACACAAGGCAGTACGAGGTCCTATGCACCTGCACATTAACTACATTACTATGATATACATGAAATATTGTGCGCTTTATACTATACATCATGCGGCATTCAACAATACTCCCAAATACACTTCATTGCACCCTCCCATGTAAGCTCTCAACACGATCTTAAGTACACTCCCCAGCATGATTTCAAGTATGCTTCCAATCGCACTCAATTATACATTTCTAGCCTGCTTCACTCTGTCGGTCACAGTGCAGCTGGCAAGTGATGATCAGGAAGGTACTGAGGAGTTGATCTGAAGGAATCGGGAAGGAAGTAGTGTTACGGAAAGACGGAGAGGTTGAGAGACGTGGAGATTGAAAGAGAATGTAGATTAGTGGTGGTGGTATAATGTGTTACGATCAGGACATGGGTTGAGGTGTTGCGACGTTGGATGATGTGGTGGTGTTATGGTGATGAGAATTGTATTGGTGCTGTGTAAGATCGTGGGGAAAGATTCAGATGGTACATTGGAATATGGAGAATGGTTCGAGGGTGGGAGACAAATTGTATATAAAGAGATGTTGTTTGCTATTGGAGGATTTCCTTTTCTTCTCTCTTTACTCATGGTCTGGTATAGCAAAGCAAGTTACGACTTTGAAACAGGTTCAACTTCTATTTCTTCCTGCTTCCCGCGAAACGAACATCGAGCCTGTTGCCTTATTTTCCGTTATCACATTTTGTTACCAATCTCACATACACACAACTCCGCCCATTACACTAGAATGAGTTCCATTATATTGGACCTGATATGGAATGTATGTGGATCCATCGACAGGGTGTACGTATTATTCTGAACCTTGCTCTCAATTTTGTTGGATTTACCTAGCACCGAATCACCGTTGGATACACATTTGTAACGATTGCGTTGATAAATCACTACAACTTACCAGATTTGATATCCATCAGTACCATTACTGATCACCCTATCGCAATGCAAGAATACGACAGTAAATGTTCTTCTTGAACCAATTGGTGTGATGTTGCTAGAATCCCTTGCCTCATCTTTAAACCCGAACACTTGAATGCCCTCCATAGTACCGAAGCGATACTTGTGGCAACTTCCGAGGAACCACCTGTGGAAGCCTACTTTTGGGATTACTCAGACATTCCCTCCAGTGGGAATTTATATTGGACCGACACAGCCAGAGAAGGTGGATGTCTGGACATCGATGACCCTGTGTTCAGACAACACTTGACGAACTATAAATGCATAAATTTTGGTTTCTGTGCTGGGTGTGACTCTAAAGAAACCTGTGACTGTGAAGGACTTAACTGCTTAGAAGCAGAATCTACTGTCAGATACGCAGCAGCAGCAGCAACAACAGCTAAGTCTCTGGGGATTACACTGAATGTTGAAGTACCCCCAGCCCTGACCCCGACCGAAATTGACGCTGATACTTGGCACTGGTAGATGTGCCAGATTTGCTGCAAGGTCAGGGTCAGAACAGCACGATCGAGCGGCCCTGGTGTCAGTGGATAACCAGGCTAATATAGGCGGAATCATCAACAGGAACATACTCGAAATCGACTTTCCTGAGAGGCAGATGATATTAGAAGAGGCACCAGAAGTGTTGAGAAGGGTGGCCCAGTAATATTATTGTTAGCAACAGTTCCGGGTTACCCGGCATCAGTCCGGGTTGTAACCGGAATTGAGACCCCAGTCCGGGTCAGGAACCGCCACGCAACCGCACTGGCCAACTAGCGCTGGGTGGTTACCTGGACCTGACTCGAACTCTGTGGTTTTCGGCCAGGTAGCAACCGGAGTGCCGGTCCATTTAGTGGGTCCTACAATCTTGGCTCCAATTAAGTTTTCGAGTTCTTATCATATCACAACATGGTATATACGTAGATTGTGCATTTTCGCCGCTCTTTCACCTCCCGCTTTCAGATTTACGATCTGACTGATATTCGTTGAATGGCGGTGAAATAAGGGCAAATTTTATGCGCAATTCGCGGGTTTTCGATAGCGACTCAATGAATATTGGTCGGATTGCAAATCTGAAAGCGGGAGGTGAAAGAACGGCTAAAGCTGCACAATTTACATCCTGATCATGTCATGATACAATCAGAACTCAAATACTTAATTGGAGGGAAAACTCTGGGCTTGCAAAGGCCGGGTTTTGAGGTGGAAACCGGGTTTTTCATGTGGTAAAACCGTTCCAACGGTTCGGTTCCAGTTCCAACCCTAACTCGGAACCGTTCTAGCGGGTTGGAACCGTTGCTAACACTATCCAGTATACAGAACCAGTGAGCGTCATGCGGCGAGTGTGCGACCACCAGGCTCAGATAATCCTACTACAGAAGGAGATCACCAAGCTGAAGGCACAGCAATCTTTACCTCCAGAGTGAGACCACACCAGAATGCAGAACAGGATGCAGCCATTGACCAACAAGCTCAACGAAGCCAGGACGAAGCCCACAGCAGATGGACCCAATGATCAGCTCTGCAATGACCTCCTGGCAACCACTCATGACGCACAGCATTCTGGAAAGGAACTCCGCGGGTTGAGGACGTAGTTAGCCAATACTCTAACACTGGCAGCCAGGGTGGCACTAGCAGCTCCCCAAGCTCCAGAAGACAGAGGTCAGAAATTTCCCAACTCGCTGGACTTTTCAGGGTCTGATCGAACTCAGTTGGAAGCTCGATTGCTCAACTCCAGATGGTTATTCAACGGAAGCCCACCAACTTTCCCGAAGAACTGTTGAAGATGCAGTACAAATTCAACCGCCTGTGGGCTGGAGCCTCAGGCCAGATAGTGCCACATGGTTGGAAGAACGGAGACATTGAGCTGGAAGACCTACCAGTGTTTATACAACTCCTGGAAGCAGCTTTTGGGGACCATGACCAGGTAGCCACCGCCGAACGGATGATGCGGGAAATGATACAAAAGACCCGTGAGTTCTCTCAGTACTCTGGTGAGTTTCCAGTTATTGCAACAGATCTTGACTGGAATCCATCGGCTCTCCGAGACGCCCTAAGAATTCAGTTGTCCTAAGAACTGACAGATTCCATCACAAATAGCAATATGACGGAGGAACTTCCTGCCTTTGTAACGGTTTGCGAGATACGGGATTACCAAATCTGACAATGGCAGGCGGAAAAAGGCGCACAGACTCAGGGGAGAATGACAGGTTTCGCCTCTTCCCCCCAACCTCCTGCACCCCCGAAGGCTCCTGGGACAGCCCCTACTGGTACAGTTACTGGATGTACAGGACCTGCACCCATTGATCTCAGGGCAGGAACAGTGTCAATTTCTGCGGAAGAAAGAGCGAAGAGATTTGAGGATGGATGGTGCCAGGGTTGTGGTGGGTTTAACCATAGAGAAGCGGAATGTACGGCAAGGAAAAATGCTCAGACGTTCAAGGCGGCTGAAGCGGAAAAAAATGAATTAGGAAGCCGGAAACATTTCAAGGAATCGGGAAAAGAGGTGGTCAATCACAGAACGATGGCTCTTCAGTTGCCAAAAAAAGTTTTGTTCTAAATGCTTTGAAATGTTTTGGAATTTCGCGTCTTGCAGTGAGCAAGGTGGAGGTATTGGAACAATCAATGGAAGGGAAGCATTTAGTTATAACCTGTACATTGGCCGTGAACATCCAACAAATACCCACCCATGCGCTAATCGATTGCGGAGCTATGGGCATTGCATTCATGAATCAAGATTTTGCCAGCCATCATCAGATACCACTTCGGGAGTTAAGAGAAAAACAACAACCCAAAGTTATCGACAGAAGACCCATAGAATCAGATGATATTACACATATTGCATAAATCGAGATGAAGATACAGGATCATGAAGGCCAGTTGCCAATGTTTGCTACGAAGTTGGGACATAATCCAACTGTCCTCGGAATACCATTATTATGATTACATGATGTCGCATTACAGTTCGCATCAAATACAGTTACTTTCGGATCACAGTATTGTACAACACACTTCCATGACGCCCCTATTACGTTACAGGGAGTTACAGAAGAACCTCCAAAAACCACATTCTCCAGAGAAGAAAGGAATGTTCGAACCACAGATACGACCACAATAACTGTTCCTAGGCAATATAGTTATGCTGAATTGATCTTCTTTCTTTTGGATGGTTAGGAAGGGAAAGCTTACAGTATTTAAGGCCTCGCTAAACAATATAAATAAGGCAATTGAAGCAAAAGATTTAGGGAGTGACCCCTGGAGGAAGTTATCCCCAAACAGTATCACAAATTGCTCACTTTGTTCAATACGGTATTAGTGGATCGAGTTCCCCCACACCGTCCAGGTATTGACCATGAAGTATGTTTGACAGAGAGTGAAAGACCAACATGGGGACCCCGCTATTCAATTTCCGGAGCCGAGTTGGTGCTACTTACGGTTTGGCTAGAGGAGAGTATGTCTAAATGATTTAGTCATTAATCACCATCAGCCTTCGTAGCACCAGATTTATTTGCAAGGAAACCGGATGGGGGATTAGAATTCTGTATAGACAATTCGGAAATTAACAGTAAAATTAATACGAATCGTCATCCCCACCAGGTAATAGAGGTATCACTGCATGTCCTTCGAAGAGCACAGGTATATAGGAACCTTGAAGTCTAAGGAGCATATAACTTGTTTCAGGTCAAGGAAAGAGAACAACATAAGTTAGCCTTCCAGACGATGTATGGTTTGTTTCAACCCACCGTTATGCAGTTTGGCACCACTAATGCACCTGCGGATTTTTACAGGCATATTAACAATATGATAAGGGAGGCTATGGATGATTTTGCGTCCGCCTATTTCAATGATATATTGATATATACTAATTCGGAAGAGGAACATAAGCAACATTTGCAATACATTATGCAACGCCTGCTGGAAGCCGGACTTTACTTAAAACCTGAAAAATGGGAGTTTCATCAGGAAAATTTAAGATATCTTGGGTTGATCATATCAACCAACAGAATTTCGATGGATGAGGACAAGATCAATACCATAAGAAATTGCAGTCAGGAACAGAGGACAAAGAATGGCAGGTTAAATAAGCTGTTTGAAGTGCGAAAATTTCTCGGATTCTGCAATTACTATCGACGCTTTAGTCCAAGTATTCTTAAAAAGCGCAACCATTGACAAGGCTGACAAAGCAGGATGAACCATGTGTATGGAAAGCAAAACAGCAACTGGCCTTCGAAATAATAGTTACCGCATTCACTATGGCACCCGTTCGTCGACATTTTGATCATGATAGGGAGAAGATAATTGAGACACATCCCTCGAATTGTGTTTCCGCTGGAGTTTTATCCCAGTATGATGATGAGGGGGTACTACATCCCATGGCATATTTTTCGAAGAAACATACCCCTGCTGAGCGCAATCATAATAAATAATACAAGGAACTTATGGTGAGCATTACGGCACTTGAGGAATGGAGACCAGAATGTGAGGGGGCTGCATATCCCCTTCAATTAATAACCAATCATAAACATGACGAATATTTTATCACAGAGGAGTTTTTAAATCAGAGACTCATACGGTTGTTGAAAATTTTAACTTGATTTGACTACCAGATAGTATATAGAGGAGGAAAATGAAATGGAAAAGCTGATGCTTTAATGAGGAGACCGGGAGACCTCCCTGACGGGGTGGATGAAGGGTTAAAAAATATGGAACAGGTCGTTCTAAAGACGCAGAGCCTACCTGATCAATTGCATTTGTTGGCGAACCATCCACCTGCCCAGGGCCGTCCTCCTATCTCTGATCATATGGCAGAAGCCTATGAAACTGACCTGCTACAGGGAAAGATATTGGAGGCAATTAAAACGAATAGCGGGTTACATGAGATTTCCATTGCACAATGCCGAAATGAGGATGGGAGGACACGATATCAGGGCAATCTGTATGTGCCGGAAAGTGACCTTCTGCATTTCGGGATAGTAGAGGAATATCATGATACAGGGTTGGCAGGACATATGAGGAGTGCAAAAACTTTCGACCTTTGTGATCAGCAGTAGTATTGGAAGGAAATATGTAGGGACATTGATCAGTAGATACGGAATTGCCATAGCTGCCAAAGCTTGCGGAGTTGCCGACATTCCACATTTGGAGTCCTTCGACCACTGCCAGTTCCTGAGAGACCATTAGAAAATTTTTCGCTGGATTGCGTGGTAGGGTTCCCAGAGTGTCAGGGATTCGATGCGATTTGGGTAATGGTGGTTCAATTTTCAAAAATGCATTATCTTATTCCTTGCCTTATAACGATTAATGCTCAGGGTCTAGCAGAATTGTTCTTACAAGAAGTGGTAAGCCTCGATGGGCTTCCATTGACAATTGTCTCGGATTGAAGACCACAGTTCGCTTCAACCTTTTGGGGCCAGGTAGGTAGTCATTTAGGGATTGACCCGAAGATGTCAACAGCGTTTCACATTCAAATTGATGGTCAGACGGAACAAATGAATGCCAGTATGGAACAGTACTTACAGGTTTTTGTCAATCATCAGCAAGATTATTGGGTGGAGTGGCTTCCCTTGGCTGAATTTGTTGCAAATAGTGGAACATCTGAATCAACTAAGTGTACTCAGAATTCCGGATTCAGGGAGTAAATTCCCGGATGACATTTGTGGAAGACCCAACCAAGGTCCGGGACCAACGATGCCTAGATGCTGATTTAGTTCAAGCAACGATGCAACAAATCCATGAACATCTCTGAGTTCAGATGAGGCCTAGTCAGGCTATACAGGAAGAAGGGGCAAATCCAGGACGACTCCCGGCACGAAATATTCAAAAAGCCTCTTGAGTATGCTTGGATGGTTATCATGTTCGAACTATGAAGCCCGTTAGGATGTTGGATTGGAAACGATTGGGGCCAATTACTGTGGTTCACCAGGTACCTCCCTATGCATCAGAGTTAGAGCTACCTGCATCAATACAAATTCATTGATTACAACCTGTATCCGTCTTGAATCCAGCGGTGAACGATCCGCTGGTCGGGCAACAAATAATTCCACCTCCCTCAGCGGAGGTTAATACTGAGGAAGAATATCAAGTATCCAAGATTGAAAATGGTCGGATATACCAGAATGAGTTGGAGTATCTGATACGGCGGACTGGGTATGATTCTTTGTCCTGGGAGCCTGCGAAGTTCGTAAATTGCATTCAAGCAGTGAAGGAGTGTCATAAACGGTATCGTATGAAACTAGGTCTGTCAGAAGTCTTTTGGACACCTCAGACCAAAGGGGGGGATAATGTCACAGTGCCGCTGACAAAGTAATGATAAGGAAGGTAGTTAGGAGTGGTTCCGAAAGAAGCAGGAAGGAAGTCAAGTTACTGAAAGATGGAGACGTTGGGAGATGCTGAGATGGCCCGAGAATGTTGTGTAATGGTGGTGGTGTAATTGGTTACAATTGGAACGTGGGTTGAGGTGTTGCAATGTCAGATGATGTGACGTGGTTGTGGTAATGAGAATTGTATTGGTAGTGTGTAAGATCATGGGGTAAGATTCAGATGGTACATTGGAGTATGGAGAATGGTTCCAGGCTGGCAGACAAATTGTATATAAAGAGAGGTTGTTTGGTGTTGGAGGATGTCCTTGTCTTCTCTCCTTATTCATTCTCTTGAATAGCAAAGCAAGTTACGACTTTGAAACAGCTTCGACTTCTGTGTTGTGCTGAATCCCTCGAAATGACCATCGAGCCTGTTGTCTTGTTTTCCAATATCACATTTTGTTATCAATATCACCTGTACCCGACCCTGCCCATTACATTATGCTTCGAAGTAAGCTCTCAACATACTTCCAATTACACTCCAAGTATGCTCCAAGGTTCAGATCCAACTACATTCTCAAATACGCTTCCGAGCATACTATCAAGAACACTTCTAATTGCACTCGCAAGTACACTGGCAACCATATACGCTCCTCTGTAACCTCTCAAGGTGCTCTCAAGCGTAGTGTTAGCAACGGTTCCGGACCATCACTTCTGGTCTGAGTTCAGGTCAAAACCGAACCGTTGCCAAATTGGTGGTACAGGTTGTCAATATACCCGAATGCCCAACTCGGGTACGGTTGGATGGTAAACTCCCACCCTGTCGCAATTGGGTGGGTTGTCAGCAGGTTGCCAAGCGGGTCCATCTATAGATTCATATAAGACTCTTGTTTTTGCAGTTTGTTAATAGTATCTTATGAAAATCGTGTTTTCAACAACTAATAATACGTTTTTGCATGCTTTGCAGCTTGCAAAATCAATCAATTTGGAATTAGTGTTTAACCTTTAATATATTGGATTTTTACCTATCAAGGTGGACAATAATTCTGTTATGAACGAGAAGATCCGCACGATGCCTTGATTACCAAATATGTAACAACAAAAATGGTTGACACTCCGTTGACGCTCCATTGACACTCTGGAGACGCTCATTACCTGGATGCGGCAGGGAGCATTTCGCTACTGTTTTTGCCAGGAAACGGTGCGAATATTGGATACATGAATGTCGGCAACTAATCGGAACATAAATTACCCAAGATACAAAGCTAACAATCGTTGATGCACTGTTGACGCTCATTTTCAGAATGCGGCAGAGAGCATGTCGCATTTGTTTATGCCTGTATAGGCTGCCAATAGCTGATAAATCGAGGTCTGCTACCAATCGGAATCTAAATTAAACAAGATACAAAGCTACAAATCTTTGACGCTCTTTTGATACTCATTTTCAGGATGCGACAGAGATCATGTTGCGGTTGTTTGTGCCTGTAAAGGCTGCCAATATCTAATAACTGGATGTCTGCAACCAATCGGAACATGAATTACCCAAAATACGAAGCTAAAAATCGTTGACACTCCATTGACTCTCATTGTCAGAATTGGACAGTGACCATGTTTTTGTTTGTTTTGCCTATAAAAGCTGCCTAGATATCTGTTATACATAACAGCGACCAAATCACTGTTTAGTTACCGTACTTACAAAACCACAAATCGTTGACGCTCTGTTGACGCTCATTTTAATGTATTGTCAATTCAACATTTGCTGCCATTGATAATAGTTTATATCATGATTGGAATGTATTGGTAGTCTGACTGGCTGATTCAGACTTGGCCCTGTGGCAAAGCCGAACACAGTAACATTCCTGCACTGTTCGCTCTCACATGACTAAAATCTATGTTTCTTGCCAAAAGCTTCATTACACCTGCTATACATCTGTTTATCAACCGATATTCAGAAGCTACAGGTCACCATTCACACATAATATATCCCTAACTAACACTCTCGGTCAGGATACAGAAAGAAGGTGGTGAATCATTGACGCATTCTGTCCGACTTGATCATCACTCTCTTATTCCTCCTCCTTTCGATTGGATTGACCGTCACAAACACCTTTTCAGCCTGTCTCTTTGCATTTGGTGTAGGCCGAATCAATCCGGGAACATTTGGCGTAGGGCTCAAATCCCCCTGCAATGGGCATTCAAGATCCTCGATGCCGTTGCATTGCTCAAGATCGGATTCAACCTCTGCTGTGCAATCCTCTTTGGTGTCACCTGGAATATCCAAGTTGCCATTCAAGTGAAGCCAATCTTTGTCCGAAATGCTTTCAGGTGAGCTACCCTCATTACTTTCGACTGGATGACGGTTGATTCTTCGGATTCAGCGAACATTTACTACTTGAGTTTGTCCTCCAGGGAAGTCTTTTGCAGACAAAGCTGTTGGCAAAGGAGATATTTATGGCAATTTAAATGCAGCCGCACGAGCATGTTGAAAGAGTGACCAGGATGCTTTTACGATCTCTTCCGTATCCAAGATGTATCCAACGGCAGTCGTCGGCTTGTTTTGAATGCGAGATTTCTTCTGGGTTGCATGTAGGTGTTGGCTGCCCTGCCACATCTCCAAAAAGTCATGAACCTTGGCCATTCTGTGCAATGTCCTTTCCTCCGCCTCTTTCTTCATTTTTGAGTTGTTTTCTGTGTTTGTGGTATCCAATTCTGGGTCAGCACCTGCAAAATCCCGGTATTACCTCGAGCAAGCTGCCTTACACAGGCGTTTTCGTAAAGGGTCTGGCCTGTGGTTATTGACTGCCTTCAGCCTATAACATCTCGGACAAGCGAACAACTGGCCTCCATTACGACACGATGTGGTATGATACAGAATATGTCGCGCGCCACATTGGAGAGACCAGCGTACTTTGAGTGTGTTGTATCTTGTTGCCGTCACCAGTCAGTAATATCGGGTATCCAAAATGTACTGCTAATCTCCATTGGGTCGGAGTGGTAATCATTGAGATTTGGAGTAATTTGCCCCCAGTTCTTTGGTACTTCAGGCCGTGAATTCAAAGACAGCCTAGCGGTGGTCAACAGGCATGTGGCACAATTACTTCATCTGGGTCTCGTCTCAGCCACCTTGTAAGGCATCACATATTCTTCATCATCGCTGGACAAATCATATGGATCAAACGATGATTGATCAGATCCTGAAGCCGTTGCGGACGGGACGAGATTGCTACTCGGTATGCTTTCTGGTTTAATGACCGGTACCCGTTGATGTTTAGCACAGTATTCATTCTCCACATACCGCAGAAAGCCCTCTTGGTATTGGATAGTATAGAATGTCTCGTTCTCAGGATTTATATCCATTCCCCTGTCCCACTCCCTAAACGATCGCAACTTTTGGAAAGGTTTGAGGATATGTGCCGAAATCAGAAGCATACCCGTCGATGGAGTCACTTCAGCATAGTATTTGGTCAGCATCTGTCGAGCTACTTTCACAGCGAAGAGCAAGTCTTCCTTCTACTGAGTCTTCTTCTTGCCCAAAGGTTGAATTACACCGTCCATGTGATTAAACATGTCGTTTTATACTGTTATAACGTGATCAGATGTAACTGTATGCCGTTTCGACATCCACAGGGTCCAGTCTCGGAATGGCCTCAACACTTCCATGACATAGATAACAATCGTCCATTCGTCCTGAGTCATAAAGAGTGGCCGGTATTCACTGTATTTTGGATTTGAAACCACTCATGTGTGAATTCACGTTATCGGTAGACCCACTGGTGCAGCCCCAGTGTCGGATTCCAACGTGTCTTCACATCAATAATCGGTAGTACTGCGATGCAGAGTTTGGCTTTTTGACAGTCAATGAACTCGTTTTGATAACCAGGTGTTAGCGTAATCAATACAGCAAGCATTCTCTGCTTTATGAAGGTCAGTCTCAGGACTTTCAAAATATCTTGAAGTACATACTTTTTCAATTATCTTTGCTAAACCTGGTTTCATGGCCGACACCTTATTGATTCTAGCATTGCATTCCTTTCGAAGTCTTTGACTCTTCCCATTATCTATGCTTTCATTCTCTCCAAATTGTTGATCGCACTCATGGGCTTCCCAAGAACTGGTGTGGCCTTTTACACCCAGACTGCCCAGGAATGCACCTAAAGCCAGCTGTATGACGTGCCCCATGCATGGTATGTGGTTCCTCAATGCAGGCCACTCGATTCCGCAGTCCTGAAGTGTTGATTACAGCTCATGTGTCATCGAGTAATTTGAGAAAGCATTTTCAGTCGTCAGTCGAAGCAAACAGCCCTTGGTAAGCTCGAATCGATCACGAACATCGTTCAATTGCGCGGCTAGCCTTGGTCCATTTTGTCGGCCCTTGACCAATCATCCTGAATCAGCAGTCAAAACGGGAAAAGCACAGGCGATCAACCTCATCAAGAGCGAGTTGTACTTCACGGAATGCCCAGTTTTGATCCATATAGTAAGCAATGACCAACTTTATGGCAAGTTTGTTAGTTGATGTCCATCCGTCCTAAGCTAAACTAACTGTATTTTGTCACAGCAATTGCTTCTTAATTACATCCACAGTCAGTGCATATTCCCTCCGGCAAATGTTACCAAGGGTCATAGTGGAGGGCAGCGCAAGCTCGCTGTGCAATGCTTTATACAACCGTCGTAGCTTGTGATTTGATATAGCATTCCAGGGAATATGAGCCGAAACGAATCCTGAAATCTGGTAGCAATTCCATGTGTCTTCGTGAAATTCGGAAGATTCAAAGTCCTTAGCTGCCAATTTCAAACGTTTTGTCTGTCATTTCAATCAATACGAATTACGTGGGATGTTAAGTTAGAATTTCCTCTGCAAACTTACTATTGTAATTCCTCGACTTCCTTGCCTCTTCAGGATCGCCAAAGTCATTTCTTCGACAGTTGAACTAGTCAATTCCGAAACTTCTGATTCTGTTAACTCGTTCAACTTTGCGATGTGAGCTTTTACCAGCAAGTGTTTCCGCATTGAGCTGGTCCCATGATCTGATGGATGGCAAAGAACTTGATGACAAACGATACATATGATTCCTCAGCTGCCAGTCTCCTCCATTCCGCAGTGCAAATAAAATCGCCATGAAGACCCATGTCTAGAAGTATTCTAAGCTACAGGACGTTTTGAGGCTACATTCATTGAAGCCCACCAAGCATCAAAGATGATTTGGGCGGTAAGGTCACTCAAATCGCGAATAAAGACACATTTATTTTTGGAAGAGATCATAACCTCTAGCAATGAGGTGTTTGAGGATTTGGAATCCGACATGGTGGTAGTAATTAGAAAGCTGCGTAATCGGAATCGAGAGACTGCCGAAAGTAAAGTTATAGTATTGTGGAATGCGGGTTATTAAATATTGGCTCTAGAGCTACAAGCAAAAAAATCAGATCTGTGAGACATTGCATGCCGATTTGTGAAGTTGTATACAAGGACAGATTGTGAAGACTGACCACGTAAAATTCCATTGAGGAACAGCGTATTGCACTTCATTGATGTGTAGCTTGCTGAGCCTTCACCAAAATTGTTGAGGCTCTGTGGGAGCTCAACTGCAGAAGGCAGACGCAACATCGTGAGTAGCATTTTTAAAGATAAAGCCTGCAGATAGGTGGATTGTGGTTTTGCTACGTTCCATTGCCCGGAGAGTATCTACGATGCAGAATCAAAAATTGTTGACTCTCCATTGACGCTCCGTTGACACTCATTTTAGGAGAAAGTAACCATGTCGTCGCAAGCATTTGTACCCAGATAGGCTGCCAATTGTACAATTATGGATAAAAGTTTACGCACCGTCCAATTATTTTCCAAGGTGGAAGGCCTAATATCGTTGACGCTCCATTGACGCTCATTTTTAGGGCATAGTTACGATGTCATCGAATGCATTTTTGCCTACAAAGACGGCCAATAGTTGGATTATGGATTAACGTCGTGGGACAGCCCCTTGATTGTCTACGATGCAAGGCCTCAAATCATTGATGCTCCATTGACGCTTATATTTAGGACATAGCAGCAATGTTGTCGCAACAAGTTTTGCCTAGAAAGGCGGCTGATCATTTGATTATGGGTAATTGTCACCGCACAGCTCTTCAGTTTTCCAAGATGCAAAGCCATAAGTCATTGATACTCCGTTGTCACTTATTGTTAGGACATAGTAACATTGTTATGGCAACCTTCTTTGTGTAGACAGATGGCCCATAGTTCGATTATGAGTGAATGTCACCGTGCAGCCCATAGGATGTTCCATGATCCAGGGCTAAAAATGATTGACTCTCTACTGACGCTCACATTAATCACATCATAACAGCCTTCGTACACTCAATCATTGTACGGAACAAATCATATACCCATTATTGACATATAATATTGCGTTTGTAAGTATTATAGTTTGCATCCAGGAGCTTTGTTAGCTCTCAATGTCTGATCAACCTCTATCCACAATATCTGAGGGTGAAATAAGGTGGCCTTATTACATTCCTGCGCTTTCGGCTGGCAATTTATGGCATGTAGATCATTTCACTAGTTTTTGGTAAATATAGCGCGACTTCCTGACTTTCCTCATTAAGCACCTTTTCCTCGATTTCCATGACGTACCATAAGCAATTTTAAATATCTCAGCCATGCGCACCAGGTCTGGGCGTAGAGTTATGCAGTTTGATAGATTGGTGAATGCTGCAGGACGGCCGCCATGCAGCCAGATTCGGATTGAGCACTGACCGCTCTTTCTATGACACGTATGACATCGCTAACTTGAATTTTGTTTGTCTATTTCATCACAAATATAGCTTTTACTTTCTCACTTAACTGTAATCAGCAATCAGTAATCGCACATGTTAGCCATCTCACAGTGTGATTTGGATTCTAGACCTTGCATATGATGCGTTCGACCCTTGCACATGCACAGATGAATCATCATTTCTCACAATTTGGTCACTGAAATCAAGAAACAGCGGACATGTAGTGAAACTGGTATACAAATTGCATTTCACAAAGATATGACGTCAAATATACAAATTGGCCTGTTTACTCCTCCACTGATGCAGGAGCTATCACCATTTCTTCGTCCAAATTCTATATCTATCTGTTGATTAGCTGGGGAGCCCTTAAGCAGTGGTGGAAGCTTACGAGTGCAACAGGCTTCGCATTCCGGATGAGTGATGAATCCGGCTCCACGTTAGGGGGTCTCCCTTTAACAGCGGTAATGATACATGTTTGAACGAAGCAGGTACATGTGACAAATCTTTAAAGATGTTCATATGCAAAACACCTACCTGCGAAATATGTGAACATGTTTGTCAGTCAAGTGGTCTTTAGCGGGATTACACTTGAGCCGCGTGTCGATCATATACTGATGACAAGGTCACGCTAGCGGATTCAAATATGATGATGCAATTACGGTGCCATACTGGGAAGTGAAAAACCTTCAGCAGTGTGCGTAATTTGTGGTTACATCTACCAAGCTTATCTAGCGGGACAACACATAGTTAAGTTGCGATTACGCAGAATTACGTGTGCAGCAGACGTTATGCAATATGCGAGTACGAGGGATCTGCAAGCTCATGCGCAAAGCGGTGAGAGCACTTGCCGCACTTCCCGGTCTACGGAAGGTCGAGACCTAAGCATGCAGTGTCTGAGGGATTATTGGCATTGGCTGAAGATAAGAGGCCTGGAGCGAACCGTCATCTTGATTGGTGAACGTATGCGTCGCAACGTCATATTAAGACGTGTCAAACTCTACGTTGGCATAGTATCAGTTGGTCGCTGTTTAAATCTATGATGCAATGCCGAATAGCCAATTATGGTGAGGCGAGAAGATATTGCAATTTAAAGCATTAAGAAGATCAAACACAGTTAAATTGCGATTACACAGAGTTACGTGTCAGTCGTTAATGTTCCAACTACTGAAACAAACGGAAGCAAGATGTCGAAGTTGAAGTTATGATCTGATACGTCATTTGACATAATTTAATATGATGGATGGCCTGACATTGATCAGGAGCGTAACGCTTCAAAACCACATTCATATGAACACGATAACCTAAGGGAAGCGTGGCAGTCAATTACGGGGCGCATTCAGTACAATGTAAGACGCAATCATAACACTGCAATTCTGCAATAAGCGGAATCATAGCATGGAAGTGTGGGCGATAAGAATACTGTCCCTCGAACATGACTATAAAAAGATCACATCGTCCCGGCAATGAAGAGAACAAGCTCTAGCAGCGAACAGTCAGAAAGCTACCAGCGAAAGAAGACCTTTATTTATTATTGAGTTTTTATGATACCTATATATTATTATTCAAATCTATTAGCTTTATGTAGCTGCAGCCCCGCACCTTGATAAAGAATTCTACGAATGACTTTGACCTTCGAAAACGACAACGACGCTATCGTATACCCACTCGAGAGGATTGTTTCCTACGCCAGAGAATATCAATACTTCTTTGTCGCAAACTGTACTTGGTGGATAGCCTCTATCATTGGGTTAGACGATCAGTTACGACAGCACATCGATAAACTAGCAATAAGACAACCAACGGTTGCCAGAGAAATATCTACGGTCCCGAGAGATATTGCTAGAGACATCAGCATCAAATCAAATAAAAGGTTACCAAGGGAAACTGTGGATAGTTACGTTACGGACCCTTTAAGAAGGACCCGGAAAGGCCGCATTAATCCGATACCACAATCGAAAAGGCCACTTAAAAAGGCTAGGCAAGCTGAGGCCCGGCGCAAGCAACGACTCGAAAAACAATAGTTCAAGCCTGCCGATACAAACGGGAAAGATTATTAGGAATCTTAGGAAAGAATAGGATCTAGGGCCATACTAGTACTTAATCTTGGTACCTAAGTATCCCCCTAACACTCCGGAGCAGGTGCAAGACAGGATAAACTCATGTTCGACTGCAGCTTCCCAGAACCTAGCCTCATATGACTACTTCCTGGTCGAGAAGTCCCTTGCGGCATTTGCGGTATTCCGGGGACAATATCAAGACACTCCATTAGCTCTCCAAATGTTTTTAGTGCAAGTGCTGCAGCATCTTCATCCGTTTGTGGTTGAACGACTGCCAGAACGCATAATTTGTATTTGCCGTACTTCTTGTCACAATCCCGGAAGTAGTCGGCGGCATCCTCCCTTCCTGGTTGGGTCACTTCATCAAGCATTATCTGCTTCTGCCGAAACCTCTCCATCGGCTATTGTTAGCAATGGTTCTGGACCGTCACTTGGGGTCCGGGTCCGGGTCCAAACCAAACCGTTGCCAAATTGGCGGTCCGGGTCGTCAATAAACCCGAACTGCCCACTCGGGTACAGTTTCATGGTAAACTTCCAACCCGTCTGAATTGGGCGGGTTGTCAGCGGGTCGCACAGCGGGTCCATCTATAGATTCATATAAGGCTCTTGTATTTGCAGTGTGTTAATAGTATCTTATCAAAATGAAGTTTTCAGCAACCA